>Ga0214164_1000347_pt1 | contig 31085 bp, 41 predicted proteins | sample TroBogepilimnion_13_FD_153003 | JGI IMG/M metagenome (GOLD analysis project Ga0214164, IMG submission 153003) | Freshwater microbial communities from Trout Bog Lake, WI - Practice 03JUN2009 epilimnion v4 | ecosystem: Environmental > Aquatic > Freshwater > Lake > Epilimnion/Euphotic zone ...
GGTAGGACTGACTGATGAAGAGATACAAGAATGTCTGCAAGGTTTGCCAACACAGACTATTGATGTTTATGCAAGACGCATTGAAGCCAAGCTGAAGGAGCGCAACACATGAGACTCAGCATTAAACTTTTTGACACACGATATGTATTGAAAGTATATTTTCCGACAGAGCGTCCTATAAAGTGGTTGCCTGCAATATTTTGGGCAAAAGTTGGTCGTGCCATGAAACCAGAGGAGAAGAACATATGATAAAACCAATGTGGGACAGTAAGGCTGTAAAAGCCTATGAAACTGGCCAGGGCGTGGAATTAGTCAATGAACCATATCCACACTATGCTCCTAGTCAAAAAAAGCGTGAATGGGTAGGACTGACTGAAGAAGATTTAAAACTGCTTTCTGCTGAATGGCGAATTGTTTATGGTGCATGGATGGACGACTTTGCTAGAGACATTGAAGCCAAGCTGAAAGAACGCAACATATGACTTACATGACAGCAGTTATCGTTGTGTTGGCTCTAGCGATTGCTGTTGTCAATGCATTATTGTTTTTGGTTCTTGGATTTATTTTTTATGGGTTGATGCAAATTGATTAAAGAAAAAGACATAAACGACGCGGTGGATTATCTCTACACACACGGTAGGAAATATGCCGAAGCAAAAGCTCATCGCACTTACCTTGAAGAGTATCGAAAATCGCAAAAGGCCATGCTGATGAAGGCGGCCATGTCAGGAGGCATTAAAACGGTCGCGGCGGCTGAAATTGAAGCCTATTCTGACCCGAGCTACATTGAGCTGTTAAAAGGGCTAGAAGCGGCCGTAGAAGCCGAGGAAACGTATCGGTGGGGGTTGATATCGGCTCAAGCCAGAATCGACGTATGGCGCTCGCAAGAAGCTTCCAACAGGACTATGGATAGGGCGGTGGCATGAACGGCTCTTACACGGCAAAAGAGAAATGTTGGGTTGGCAAGGTTAAAGAGCAACCTTGCTCTGTATGCGGACAAGCAGGCCCAAGTGACGCACACCACATCAAGCAAGGCAAACACTTCACTGTGGTGGCTCTATGCAAGTCCTGCCATCAAGGCTCAATGATGGGTTGGCATGGACAGAAACGTGCATGGGCTATAGCTAAGATGGACGAGCTAGACGCCTTGAACATAACAATCAAAAACGTATTTACTAGTTTAACTAGTAGTTAATTTGCAACATTAGGGTTTGTCCCTACAAAATAATTTAAATAGTTATTGCAAGACTCTAACTTTGAGTTATACTTTCCTTACCGCAACAGATAGCGGGTTTAACCAAAAAGGAAATTATCATGATCACTGAAGTCCAAGCAACTATCCAAGCTCTCGCTACTGTCGAGTCTCTCGTAAATCCAATTGATCGTTTTGCTGTTTTAGATCGTCAGATCAAAGAACTCGAAGCACAGCGTGAAGAGCTCAAGAACAACTTGATCAATGAGTTGGGCGAGGGCAAGTTCCGTGGCGAACAATATGGCGTTGAGCTAAAGCTCACACAACGTATTGGCAATGTCAACTATGCAAAATTGTTTGCAAGCTTTGGCATTGAAGAGAAAGCATTCAAAGAGCGTCAAGAAGAAAAGAACAACGACGGTACTCATGTATACCGTGGCTCTGCTACTGCTTATTTCACCGCCAAGCCAATCGTTTAATCAACGGGGCTTCGGCCCCATAAGGAGAACATCATGGAAGACATATTGATCAAAGCAGAAAACGGTGCCAGAGTTGGATTAGACCCTTGGGAAGATGGTGGTGTATGGCTTTATGTAGCTGTTAAAGGTAGCTCAACAAGCTGTGTGATACCAAGAGACCAAGCTAAGTTAATGCTTGAAGTTTTGCAAAATATTCTTGAAGCTGAATCATGTCAGAACAGCTAAATCTTTTTAATGATTTAGAAAAGCCAGTGAGCAAATTCACTGGCAACATTCTGGTCATAGACAGCCACAAGGCTAGTCATGACGGCCCAGTAGAAAACCTTCACTGGCAGAACTCACGCATGATTGCAGACGTTTTGGGCGCCGATTTGATCTGGTCATACCCAAACGTCAACGATCACGTTAGAGGCGGATATGACGCGATTATCTTCGTCCACGCAAGCCACTATGCCTACACCGACTATGCATGGATTGAGCAGTCTCCCAATGCCAAGCTTTACTACGTCACTAATGAGTACAACTTGGGTGAGCCTAGAACGCTCTGGATGGCCGCCAAAGCAGGCCGCAAGTACACAGTGTTGGCTAACCATCCACACCGCGTCAGCAAGGTTGTGATGAAATATGTGGACGATTGGATTTTGACCAATCTCAACTCACTGGTGTTCAACAACTACACGCACGTCAACCAAGGTGGCCAAGAATGCATTTACTATGGGTCTTACAGAGACGATAGAAAAAAATATTTTAAGAAGTATTTTGATGGTATGACCGTATCGACTCACATGAAGAATAGGCCCAAGATCGATGCACTAGGTGTGATGCCTAAATACATCAACAGATTGAACATTCAGAAGGGAGATCTGGCCAAGTATGGGTTTTCGTTATACATTGAAGATGAGAAAACTCACTCTGCGTACAACTATCTGGCTAATAGATTTTATGAGTCACTCAACAGCGGAACCATCTGTTTATTTGATGAATCATGTGAGAACACATTGGCATTGAGCGGATATCCAATCGATAACAGTTTCATTGTTAGGGATAGCGCAGATATGGTTGCGGCCACGCAAAACATCAACATGGGTTGGTCTGACGCTGTGATCATGAAAGCGGCAGAAGATAAAAGGGCAACACTAAGTCAAATCAAGGAGATCATTAAATGACTATCAGACACGCGGCAAAGAGCGATTATGTCTATACCCCTGCGGGCACTGACATCACCATCAGATGGAGGGCTATGGGTTGGATACCACCATCAGAGTCGCCAGAGTACCAAGCCAAATGGAAGTATTACCAAGAGTTGCCCATGCGCAAGTTGGACGATCACGCAAAGATTGAGTATGAAGCGGTCATGCGCAAAGCTAAAGTAGCAAGGATTAAATAATGGGCTTTTCATCCAGAATATCACCCACCAACAGAATCCGCGAACAAATCAATTTGAGGGATTTAATTGATAAGCATGGTTTGGCTCTACCCATTGAGCCGAACTTCGAAGAACCACAAGAGGATATTTCGGAAAGTCCACAATTGGCTATCCATGCAAATCTTTATGTGTTCAGCGGTCACACATTGGCCAACCTAGTGGACGAAATTGTTGAGTTTGCCTACCAAGAGACATTCAGCATGATCAAACGGAAAATGCAATTCATGGAGGAAAACGAATAATGGAAAAGAAAGAACTAAGCCCACTGGCCAAGCAATTGTTGGGCGGCGCGGGCCACCTTGAAGTATTCACACAAGCTGAGTTTGATGACGCCCTTGCGGTCGCCAAAGCCGAGATCATGATGGTGGCCATAGAAACCACTAAAAAGGCCATACAGATCGAAAGAGACGCTTGTGCTGAACTTGCCCTTGAATGGAGCCAAGAAGAGCTCTCAGTGGCTATACGCAACCGTATGAAACCAAAGGAGACAACATGAAGAAGTTTATCCAAGACATGGAAGAGCGCACAGGCATTCATTGGGGCTTGATGGTTGTATACATCATGGCCGCAACAGTGATTCTCATGGACATGATGATTTGGAGACCAAATTGAGCAACGAAGAAGCCAATCTCAAAGTATTGGCCATTCTGGACGCCTTGGAGCCCGTCATAAAAAACAAGATTTTGGGATTGATCGAAGACCAAGGCGCCGAAATAGCTTTGAGCGTGGTGAGCAATGTGGCCACAAGCTTGCTGTGTACATCCATGATGATGGCCAATTCCAAAGAGTGGGACGTAAATAATTACATGTCCCTTCTGATTGAGGAAACCATTAAGAAGTATCAGACGTTCACTCTGAAGATGGCCTCTGACCAAGTCATTAACAAAGCTAAATTTGGCGACGGCGACCCTTATACCTGCAAACCACTAAATTAGGGTAAACATCTAGAAAATAGTTGACTAAGACTCTAACTTTGAGTTATACTGTAGTCACTGCAATGAAGCAGGTTTATAGGAATTCAACATGACACACCCATTTGAAAAAGCAGGACTTGGCAAAGCACCCTTCTCATGCACAGGCGTGACTGAGAATGTTTGGGAAAACGGCGACGGCACAACAAAGGGCGGCGGTGTTTGCGATTACTGCGGCACGGGCATTCGCTGGGAGTTTTGGATTAAAGGTTCTATTGCTGGAGCGAAACAATTCAAAGTTGGTTGCGACTGTGTTGCTAAGACTGGCTGGGGTATTGATCGCTTTTTGGAAGTCCGCGCTGAGCACACACGCGCACGTCGTCAGGCTGGTGCGCAAAAGCGCCGCGATGCACGCAAGGCCCAAATCGAGTCAGAACGCGCCCAGCGCACTGCACAGCGCCTAGAGGCTACTCAGGCATGGCGCGATGCCAACAGTCCCTTGGTGGCCCGTTTAGAGGCTTACAAGGGTGACAACGATTTCCTGCGTGGTTCCGCTCAGAACTTGGCTTACTGGGGCAACTTGACAGCCCGCCAAGTCGAGGCAGTGGAGTCCTGCTTTGCGGTGATCGACCGCCTCGAGGCCACACGCACCAATAGCCAGCATTTCGGCGTAGTGGGCGACAAGGTCACTCTGACAATCACCGTCGAGCGCATCATCGTGCTTAAATCCGAGTTTTATGGCGACAACTACATCACTATTGCCAGCGACGAGCAGGGCAACGCCATCACTTATAAGGGCCGCTCTGACATCGGTGGCAAGGGAGAGACAACTACTATTAAAGCCATTATCAAAGAACATACTGTTTACAACGGTGTAAAACAAACTGTTATTCAACGTCCAAAGAAAATAATTGAAAAAACAATCTAACATTGTGTTAGAATCCAATCACTGCAAAACTGCAGGTTTATAACAAGGAGTTAGAAATGTCATATATCGCAGAAATCGACGCAAGAATCGCAGGCATACCATGCAAGGTCGGTGTGACTCATTATCATAACCAAGCTGGCAACAGCCACGCTGATAGCGATTATGATTACTACGGATACACCGATATCGAGTATGACGTGCTCGACCGCAATGGCCGCAAAGCACTGTGGCTTGAGCGTAAAGTCACTGATGAAGATGAATTGAATGTTGAAAACAGCATTATCAAATATTTCCAAGAAGAGGCCGAATATGACTATTGAGGACTTTAAACCAATGATCAAGATGGCCGTGGAGGACACGGTCAAGTCACGCACAATGATCGCATATTGCGATTACATTGCGTACCAGATTCAAAAGAACCTGAAAGCTTTGGACGCTGTGCATGACAAGCTATTGGCCAGTGTAGGCAACATGAAGTTCGATGCGACAGACGACGGCAAGTTCCTATCAACAAAGAAAACCATCATGGTAGAAGACCGCTACGGTAAGAAGTACAAGATTACCGTGGAGGAAGCATAAAGTGGCCACGAAGAAAACAACAGAGCCCAAATTTGCAATGCCGCAAGAGGTTAAGGAATGGATTGATCGGGCTCATGCAACCATGAACCACCAGAAAGGTGAGATCGAACGATTGAAGGCTGAGAACAAAGAGCTCAAGAGCTACAAGAAGTGGGCCGAGAACCGCATATTGCGCAGTGACCAAGAGGAGTAATACAATGAGACTGCACACGATCTGTGCATTCTTTGCAGTTGCCTTGGGTAAGGGCAATATTTATAAGGGGAGCTAATCACTCCCCTTTTTTTTGATTACCGTAAAAATCAACAATAAGTTACACTCTGGACAATGCGCTGAAAAGATCGCGCGAAAGGAACAGAGATGACAAAACGAAAAGATCCTGCAGACTTCAAACCAAATGGACGACCATCAGGATACTCACTAGAGAAAGCACAAGCACTGTGTGAGAGGCTTGCACTAGGGGAGAGCTTAGCTCAGATTTGCAGGGGCGATGATATGCCCAGTCACGCTACGATTTATACATGGTTACGGAACCATCCAGAGTTCCTTGAGCTATACACGCGTGCGCGCGAAGAGCAGGCTGAGACTCACGCTGACGAAATCGTGTCCATTGCGGACGAGACGCCTGAGACGGCGCCAGTGTTCGACAAGGAAGGTAAGCAGATCGACATCAAGTTGGACTCGGCTTACATCCAGTGGCAGAGACAGCGCATTGATGCAAGGAAGTGGAACGCCGCCAAACAGCGCCCACGCAAGTACGGCGAGCGCATCACGCACTCTGGCGACGATACGAGCCCTGTAGTGGTGGAGAACAACATGAACGTGTTCGGCGAGCTCCTCAAGGCCATCAAGATGCAAAGGCAAGCTGAATGAGTGTCGTTGACGCGATACTAGATGACGAACCAACTCTTTTTGAAGAGTATAAAAAACTCACCCCTACAAATCAGATTGCTTTTAATTGGCAAGCGAAGTGGCAAATCCAAGCGCACAAGCACCAGATTGAGCCTCCAGGCGATTGGTGGGCCATCTGGCTCATGCTCGCAGGCCGTGGAGCAGGCAAGACCCGCGCGGCGGCGGAGACCTTAGCGTCATGGGCGTGGAACCAACCCAACACGCGGTGGCTTGTATCGGCCCCTACCAGTGGCGACGTTAAGGGCACATGTTTTGAAGGTGATTCTGGCCTGCTTTCCATTATCCCCAAGGAGCTCGTGGCCGACTACAACAAAGCCCTCCATGAGATTAAGCTAGTCAATGGCTCATTCATCAAGGGCATCCCTGCATCAGAACCAGAGCGCTTCCGTGGCCCCCAGTTCCACGGTGGATGGTTGGATGAGTTGGCCGCGTGGGAGTACCTCCAAGACTCGTGGGATATGATTCAGTTCGGCATCCGATTGGGTAAGCACACCAAGCTGATTTGCTCTACCACGCCAAAGCCTAAAGATTTGATCCTTGATCTGGTGGGGCGCGAAGGCGACGACGTGGTGGTGACCAAAGCATCGACCTACTCCAATATTGCCAATCTGGCTCCATCGTTCCAGAAGCAGATTCTTCAGTATGAAGGCACCAACCTTGGCCGCCAAGAAATCCACGCCGAGCTCATCGACATGGAGGAGTCAGGCATCGTCAAGCGTACATGGTTCCGACTCTGGCCTGATGGTAAGCCCTTCCCCAAGCTTGAATACATCATTCAGAGCTATGACTGCGCTACATCCGATAAGACATACAACGACCCCACTGGATCGATCACTATGGGCGTGTTTAAGCCTATGGATGGCGGTATGTCCGTGATGATCCTAGACTGTTGGCAAGAGCATCTCCAATACCCTGATCTGCGTCCCAAAGTGCTTGATGAGTATGAATCAGTCTTCGGCGAAGGACGGGACAAGAAGCTTGTGGACTTGGTTCTGGTGGAGGACAAGAGCGCAGGCATCTCACTCATACAAGACTTACAGAGGGCGCATCTGCCTGTGCATGCGTATAACCCTGGCAAGGCGGATAAAGTCCAACGCCTATCCATCGTGGCCAACATCATCAAAGCAGGGCGCGTGTGGGTGCCTGAGTCCAGTAAGCGCAAAGGCTTCGTCCGTGACTGGGCTGAAGGCATGGTGAGCCAGATCTGCTCTTTCCCTGAGACCGCACACGATGAGTTCGTGGACTGCATCAGCCAAGGGCTCCGATACCTGCGTGATGCAGGATGGATCAGCATCGATGCGCCACCTCGTGAGGAGCTTATGCAAGAGGACATCGACGACGCAGAACTCTACAACAGGAAGGGTCGATCAAACCCCTACTCGCAGTGAGGAATACTAGTTTAACTAGTAATCAATTAGTTTTACTAGTTTAACTAGTAATCAATTTGTATTAAGAGGTGAAAATGAATGGCCGAGATCATCAAGACGATTGTTATAGGAAAGTCCTCCACATTGACGGAACGCGTATCACTTTGTCTGACCATAAGTTTGAGCTATCAGCAACCCCAAGGAACGAAGTGTGGGAACAGCAAGCAGTGCAAATGTTCAGAGAATGGATCAGATGGCGAAAGAGACAAGAGGAGTTGCGCGAGCTTGGGCCTATGTCAAGGTGATGCACGTTGCGACGATTGTCCGAGCATAGGATAATGGCACGATGAATAAGCCCAAACATAAATATCCTCTTAGCCACGCGCATGAACAAGCGCGTATCAATGCTATTAAGACACTTGGTTTGCATGAACATAATACAGCGGAAGATCGAGCAAAAGCTTTGGGTTTTGATTTAGAAACATTTCATGGTACGGATGCGCCAGATATTGAATCATTAGACCCTGAACGAACAAAAATCATTAAGGGTGTATTTTCAACAACAAACCCTAAGATGGCATCTAGGTATGCGGAAGACGAAAGAAAACGAGCAAAAGAAAAAACAGCACCAAATGTTTTGCCTCTTCTTGTTAAGTCTGCGTCACATGAATCCATCCCTAAATACGATATAAACACCATTAACGCCTATAAAAATCGTGGTGCAAAAGGTGTATATCGTCCTGAAATGCAAACCGCAGTTACGTTTGACCCATCACAAATAAGATCAAGGTTTGCCGCATTTGATCCACATAGAGTTCATGAAAACGATTTACTTGCCGCAAGGGGCGGTGAAATAAAACACAAAGCAACTGGAGGCTCCATGCAACCACAATCAGAACCCACACTAGCCCAAATGCGCTTAGAGGTTGCTCGTCACAGCAACCCCGCAGTGATGAACAACATCGGCGTCAATGAAGCCGTGGACATCGATCCCAAGATGTTTGTTAACCCCAATCCCAATTCATCTGGATTGCCTGATGTGGGTGGCGTGAAGACTGACAAAGGCGCTTTGCCTGTTGGTGGCGTAGACGTTAATCCAATGATGGCGGGCACACAGTTCATGCCCCAACAACCACAGCAACAGCCACCACAAGGCCAACAAAGCCCATTCCCTAGCATGGCTCCTTCTGGCTCTGGCATGCCACAAAGTCCAAGCAATATCTTGAACCTGACGCCTCAAGGTCAAGCCATGAGCGCCATCAAGCCACCGATGCCGAATGCGGTTCCACAGCCACCTAAGATGGCCAAGGGTGGATCTATGCATCACTTTGCTAAAGGCGGAAGCCAGAAAGAAAAAGCAGAAGAGTCTAAGCGTATTCTGGTAGAAGCCACAGGGCCAAATGGCATCAAGGGTATTGTTATTCCACGTCACATGTTGGAAGGCAAGACCTATGGTGGTACTGGGCCTAAAGCAGGACAGAAAGTTGAAGGACTGCACGATCTAAACAAAGCAAGAGCTAAAGTCTATGGATCAGAAAATCGTCCACCGTTAAACATTGGACAGATGGGCAGAATTCACAAGCAAGTATTGAGTGATCACTTTGCCAAACCAATTGATGAGCAAACAAAAGCCGAAAAAGAAGCTTTAGAAAGATTGCGCGAAGCCAAGCACATTGGATCTAAGGCAAACACATTGGATGAAAGCGAGAAGCTTGATACAGTGCGCCATGAGACCGATGACCAAGGACGTACTCATGTGGGTTATGCGGCCAAGGGTATTGCAGGCCATGCGCTGTATTCATCTGGCGATGGCAAGAATGAAAAGTTGCATGTGTTGAATACATGCCCTGGTCAAGTTGATGGGTGTGGTGGTGGCATTGATCAGAATGGAATCGTGGATACCAAACGTGGCTCATGCTTTGCCCCCAATGCTGAATCACAATACGTCAACGCGGCAGTACGTCGCGCCGCTCATGCCCAAGCCAAGCATGACCCTGCTATGACCCGTGATTGGGTTCTGGCTCATACTGGCTCATTGCGTGAAGCCGCTGATGAAGCCGATCAGAACAATCAGCGTTTATTGTTCAGACCCAATGTGGTGGATGAAAGCGATACATCATCACGTCATGTATTGCGTGGATTAAATGAACAACGCAAAAAAGAAGACAAACCACCAATTATTGCTAACAGCTATGGTAAGACTAATGAGTTGCACGATCCTGAAAATCATTACCATGTGACCCATTCCAATGTTGGCCCCAAGACCAAACACGGAAAAGAAATTACTGAAAGTATCAAACGCGACAAAGCAAGAGTGCGTAATACGATTTTGGCTAGAGACAATCAAGGTGACTTTGTTAATGAGCAAGGCAACAAGACGCCACCTAAGAACTCATACATGGTGACCAATGTAAAGCGTGGCTCACCATTCGACAAAAATATGCAGAACACCATCACGCATGCTAAGTATTGGTCAATCCCAAGGCCAATAAACGAGCTTACAGAGATGGAAAAGGACGAGGGTAGTGAAGGCCACTATGATGGCAAAGGAAAAACCACAACCCCTGATAAATCTCATTATGGACATATGGTCATAGGAGATAACCGTTACGACTATCAAAAGCAACACATATTGCATCCAAGGCTAGTTCAAGTGGGTACAAACAATGATGGTACGCCCCACATGATTCCTACGGACTCACGCTTCTTGGACAACAAAGAGTTGGACAAAAAGATTCCACGAAGCAAGCAATTTAAGACTAAGAATGGTAAGCGCGCAGGCTTGATTTTGATGACGACTCCAACAGAGTCCACGCCTAATCATGAACATCATTCATCGTTTACGCATGATGTAAACCCAACGCACTTAGAATACGCCAAGAAAAATAACGGTGAATATGAAATTGATCCACCATTGGCTCAAGAATTTGCAAGGGGCAAAGAGTATGTTGCACCTGAACCCATGAAGATGGTTAAGAAAACATGGGCTACTGGTGGAGCTGTACATTCATCATTAAAGCAGTTGGACTATAACGATGACTTCAATGCATTTCCTGAAACAAATTTTGCTTCACAGCACCATCTTGCAAAGCGCCGAGCAACTAAAGAATAAGGATAGATAATGGCAGAAGATATCAACATTGACGAACAGGAAGACGGATCTGCTGTTGTGGACATGCCAGAGATGGATGTCGATGAACTGCCAGATGGTTCAGCGGTCATACAAATCGACGATGGCCCTGAGTTTAATCCTGACTTTTATGACAACTTGGCTGATTCAATTAGCCCGAGCGTTGTCAGTGATTTAGTTTCCAGATACCGTGATCTACTTGAGTCTGACAAAGAAGCTCGTGAACTGAGGGACAAGCAGTATGAAGAAGGAATCAAGCGCACAGGGATGGGGAATGATGCGCCTGGTGGTGCAACCTTCATGGGCGCATCCAAAGTTGTTCACCCTGCAATGGCAGAGGGCTGTGTTGACTTTGCCGCTCGCGCCATTAAAGAGCTCTTCCCATCCGATGGGCCCGTTAAGTCGAAAATCATCGGGAAGCAAGACGACCTGAAGTCGGCCATTGCTGACCGTAAGGTTGACTTCCTTAACTGGCAGATCACCGAGCAAATGGGTGAGTTCAGGGATGAGCTAGAGCAGTTGTTGACTCAGTTGCCTTTGGGTGGATCACAATACATGAAGCTGTGGTACGACGAAGACAAGAAGCGTCCATGTATTGAGTTTTTGCCAATTGACCGCGTGATTTTGCCTTTCGCGGCGACTAACTTCTACACGGCACAACGTGCGGCTGAAGTGCATGAGATCACTCAGTATGAGATGGATCGACGCATTGCTTCTGGCATGTACCGCGATATCAACTATGTTCAAGCCACCGAGAACATGGAAGAGGGAAAAGTTGCCAAAGCCAACAACAAGATTGAAGGTAAGCAGTTTGAAGCCAATAAAGATGGACTGCGCAAGGTTTACCACATTTACACATGGTTGGAGTTGGAAGACGACAAGGAAACGCATGGTAAGAGCGCTCCCTACATCTTCATGATTGATGAATTAGACAATGAATGTCTAGGCATGTATCGTAACTGGGAAGAGAGCGATGAAACCATGTCCAAGTTGGATTGGGTGGTTGAATTTAAGTTTATCCCTTGGAGGGGTGCATATGCGATTGGTCTCCCTCATCTCATTGGTGGATTGTCCGCCGCCCTCACTGGCTCGCTTCGTGCGCTCTTGGACTCAGCCCACATCAATAACGCGGCCACTATGCTCAAGCTTAAAGGAGCTAAAATTAGTGGGCAGAGCCAACAGATCGACGTTACTCAAGTAGTTGAGATTGAGGGAGCGCCAGGCGTTCAGGACATCCGTCAAATCGCCATGCCCATGCCCTTCAACCCACCAAGCCCTGTGCTATTTGAGCTATTAGGCTTCTTGGATAAGGCTACAAGCTCCGTTGTGACCACAGCCGAGGAGAAGATAGCTGACGCCACTTCTCAAATGCCTGTGGGCACTACACAAGCTTTGATTGAGCAAGGTTCACACGTTTATTCATCCATCCATGCTCGCTTGCATGCATCGCAAGCTAGGGTGTTGAAGATTCTTTGCCGATTGAATCGTTGGTACTTTGACGACATGCAAAAGGGTGAGGACGTATCTGACCTTGAAGTAACCCGTGAAGACTTTGCTCGCAACACGGACGTTGAGCCAGTATCAGACCCCAACATCTTCTCTGAGACTCAGCGCATGGCTCAGAACCAAGCGGTATTGAGTCTGGCACAACAACACCCTGATCAATTCAAGATGAGTGCGGTGTTGGCTCGTTTGCTTAAGCAAATGAAGATACCCAACATTGAGCAGATCATGGTGGATGTGCCCGCACCTGAACAACGTACGTCAGCGGATGAGAACGCGGCCATGTTGTTGGGTCAGACTGCATATGCGTATGTACAGCAAGACCACATTGCGCACATCCAAGACCATCTGCAGTTTGGATTGAATCCATTCTTCGGCCAGTCTCCATTTGCAGATCCTAACTATTTAAACAACCTCATTGAGCACATTAAACAGCACATGACGTTGTGGTACATCAATAGGTCAAACGGATACGTTGAGGACGCAACAGGAAAGCCTGTGGACGACTATGACGACCCCAACTACACGCCGACTATCGACAAGATATACACGACGATTGGCGCGCATGTGATGATTGATACACAACAAGTGTTTGGTCAATTTACACCTGCGTTTCAAAAGCTTATACAGATGTCACAGCAAGGCAAAGGGCCTGCACCTTTACCACCTGATGCACAAGTCGTTAAAGACACAAGCACTGCTGAGACACAACGTAAGACACAAAAAGATCAGCAAGACTTCCAAATTGCACAAGCCAAGTTGCAAAAAGATATGCAAGAACACGCGATTGACAATCAGACAAAGATTCAGATTGAAAACGCAAAGTTGACGCATGAGACCGTTCAAACGGTGGCTCAAGCTCAAGCGCAGGCCCAACCGCCTGCGATTCCTGCGGCACCCGCCGCTCCCGTAACCCCTGAACAAGGAGCTCCAAATGGCAACATCTGATTACGAACAGAGAACCGCTAATGTGCCCCAACACAAGCGTATCGCTCAAGGCGAGAAGCTTGATGGCACAGCGATGGAACCAAAAGGTGGAAGTAAATCTTCATCTTCTGGCTCTAAATCTGGCGGACTATCACACGCTAGTAAGAAGAAATGATCGAAGCATTGATCCACAGGATCAAAATACGGCAAGCAGAATTGCAGGTTTCCTTGGCTCAAGGCATTCCGCAGAACTATGAGTCGTATCAACGCATGGTTGGTGAGTATGCAGGTGTGCAATACGTTTTGGATACCATCGACAACATGTTGGAAGAAGAGAAAGATTACGATTAACCATGCGCTGAAAAGCGCGTTTATGCACCTGAGATATGGTGTGAAGGAAAAATATGACTGAAAGCAAGCCTATTCCCACAATCGAGGGAAGTAGCGGAACGCCCAATGCTGATGAATTAGCTTGGGCCTTTCCTGAAGTAAGCCCAGGGCAACGCCCCTTTGGCGGTCGAGTGATTGTCCAACTTCGACGAATCAAAAAGAAGTCTGGAATGATCATCATTGTTGATGAAACCAAAGAAAACGAGAAGTGGAACAACATGATCGGTAAGGTCGTGGCCATTGGCCCACTCGCGTTCAAGAACCGAGACACCATGCAACCGTGGGCTGAAGGCTCATGGGCTGAAATTGGTGACTATGTAAGGGTTCCGAGGTGGGGTGGAGACCGTTGGGAGCGCAAAGTTCCCACTGAAGACGGTGAAGATCCCGTTTTATTCATGACAATCAATGATCACGAATTGATTTCGGCCGTCACTGACGATCCGTTATCGTTTAAAGCTTACGTTTAGGAGTAAAAAATGGCTGAAGTCAAAGAGAAATTAGAGGTTGAAGAGCAAAATGACGGCTCTGCAACCGTAGAGGTGCCTGAAAAAGACCTTGTACCTGACACTGTTGAGGAACAAAACGGTTTTGATCGTGCAAAAGAGTCAAATGACTCTAACGACGCTGATGCTGATCATCCAGATGACGATGAAGAGCTCAGAGCCGCTAAAAGAAACCGTCGTCGGGCTAAAAAAGACTTGGTTCGTAAGACAAACCAAGAAAAAGACGTCCGTCTACAAGCTTTACAGCGTGAAAACGAAGAGTTTAAACGTCGTCTAAGCCAATTGGAGCGCAATACCAAGGCAGAACATGTCGTGCGTATTGATAAGAACATAGAGGACGCACAAACGCGCCTTGAATACGCCAAAATGAAGATTGCCGAAGCCACTCAAAACCAAGATGGCCAAGGTATGGTTGATGCACAGTTACTTTTGCAAAATGCGTCGGACGAAGTTCGTCAATTGAAGCAAATGCGTAATCAAGCTGACCAAGAATTGAAGCGTCCACAGCAAAATAATGCTCAAGACCCTGCTATTGCACGTCGTGCAAATGAATGGGTACGCCGTAATAGTTGGTATGACTCAAGCCTTCGTGACCCCGATAGTAAAGTGGCAAAGAAGGTGGATGAGCTGATGGTTGCACAAGGTTGGAACCCTACAGATCCCGACTATTGGGACGAGCTTGATAGCCGTTTGCAAAAAGAACTACCTCACCGTTACAATGATCGCAATGACGACGAAAAACGTAATGTCAGACGACCGAGGAATGTTGTGGGAAGTGCAGGACGTGAAGCATCAGCATCTTATGGGGGATCTAATCGCTCCCAGTTTGTACTTTCGCCTGAGAGGGTGAAGGCTATGAAAGATGCAGGCGCTTGGGAAAATCCTGAACGCAAAGCCAAGATGATTAAACAATTCATGGCATATGACCGTGCCAACCGCAACAACTAAGGGGAAAACATTATGGAATCACGTCTCAAAAAATCTTTGAATGCCAATGGCCGCCAAGACCGCTCGAACGGGGAAGCAAGCCATAAGGCACCAGAAGACAAGTTCATTTCTGCGCAGGAACGTAAAAAAATGTGGAGCGAGGAGTGGACGCAATCAGCATTGCCAAAGTTACCCGAGATGGAAGGGTGGCATCCTTGCTGGCTTTCGACAACCAACAGCTACGATTCAATCGATAAGCGGATTAGACTAGGGTACGTTCCTGTGAAAGCAGATGAGTTACCAGGCTACGAAGACTATCGCGTTAAATCAGGTGAGCACGTTGGGTATATATCTTGTAACGAGATGTTGCTGTTTAAGATACCTATGGAAATTTTCCAAGACGTTATGACACACATGCATCACGACAAACCTCGTGAAGAAGCAGAAAAGGTAATGATCCAAATGGAAAACCTACAGGGACAACGTGACAGTAACGGACGTCGCTTGATGGAGATTGAAGGCGAGGGTATTGGCTCTATTGACAAGCAACCAAGCAAAATTCCCGTATTTTCGGGTTAATCATTTAGGAGAAATCTTATGTCAAGTACATCAGCTCCGTTTGGCTTGCGTCCTGCGTTCCACCCTTCTGGATTGGATCGCGCACAGGCGCTTGCTAACGGTATCACTTCTGGTTACAGCACCAACATTCTGAAGGGACAACCTGTTGCCTATTCAGCATCTGCAGGTGTTATTGTTCCTATTACTGCTAACAGCACTCAGGCCACATGGTCTGGCGCATTTGCGGGTGTTGAGTGGACAGATACTACAGGTCGTCGTCGCGTAAGCAACTACTGGCCTGCTAACACTGCCTACACAACTGGCTCATGCGTTGCTTATTTCTACAACGATCAAAACATTGTTTATGAAATTCAAGCAGATGGATCTATGGCTCAAACTACTATTGGTAACGAGTATTTGTTCACTAACGTGACAAATGGTTCTACCACTACTGGTTTGTCACAAGCAACTCTTGGCGCTTCTTCAGCCGTTGGTAATGCCCAACCTGGTCAAATGCGCGTTGTTGATTTGGGCCAAGGAGTGGACAATGCGTGGGGCGATGCCTACACAGTTGTTCGTGTTGTTAACTCAGCTTCTCAGTTCTTCGGTACTGTGAACGCTATTGCATAAGGGGTAAATCATGGCCGCACCAATGCGAAGTACGGACTTTAGATCAATCGTTGAGCCTATTCTTAACGAGTGTTTTGACGGAGTCTATGATCAACGTGCCGACGAGTGGAGCCGTGTGTTCCGCGAAGAAGACGGTATTCCCCGTAACTACCACGAAGAGCCTGTCCTTTATGGATTTGGCGCCGCTCCCCAGTTGCCTGACGGTACTCCCGTTACATATCAACAGGGCGGTGTGTTGTTCTTACAGCGTTACCTCTACAAAGTGTATGGCTTGGCCTTTGCACTGACTAAGGTTCTCGTTGAAGACGGCGACCACATCCGTTTGGGCCAAGTGTATGCACGTCACCTTGCACAGTCTTTGGTTGAGACCAAAGAGTTGTTGTCAGCTAACGTGTTGAACACTGCGTTCAACTCTTCATACCCTGGCGGTGATGGTGTGTCTTTGATTAACACTGCACACCCAATCGTCAACGGTACATTCAGCAACCAATTGTCTACAGCCGCTGTGTTGTCTCAAACATCTCTTGAGCAGATGTTGATTCAAATCCGCCAAGCAGTGGACAACAACGGCAAACGTATTCGCTTGGTTCCACGTCAACTGATCGTGGCCCCAGGCAATATCTTCCAAGCTGAAGTGTTGTTGAAATCAGTATTGCGTACTGGTAACGCAAACAACGACATCAACCCAATCAAGTCTATTGGCTTGCTTGACGAAGGTGCCGCTGTGTTGTCACGTTTGACTTCTGCCACAGCATGGTGGGTTCAAACCGATGCTCCCGAAGGCTTCAAGCTTTTGATGCGTCGTCGTTTGGAGAAAACTATGGAAGGCGACTTTGAAACTGACACAATGCGCTACAAGGCTACTGAGCGTTATGCAGTGGGCTTTACTGACCCACGTTGCGCTTACGGTACCCCAGGCGTTTAATGAGTACAGGGTCGGCTTAAAACACCGACCCTTTTTTAAAATTTATTGTCAAACTTTTCAAGGAGCAGACAATGCCTTTATTTTCAGATGATATCTTTCTAGGTTCAGGCGCAACCTATATGGGTACAGGTAATCAGGCCGCAACATCGGTCATTACTGGTACTATTTCTTCAACAACACTGACCGTTCAAACAGTGCAGTCTGGCGACCCTTTGGTTGTTGGTCAGTACGTTTCAGGATCAGGCGTAACTGCAAACAGTTACATTACAGCATCACTAGGATTGAACTCTAGTGGTTTGAATCAATACACCTTGTCGCAATCATCTACTGTATCTAGTGCAGTAGTAATGTATGCGTCAGGCAATGCACTATTGGGCGATCCATCACCCATGTCATTGGGTGTTGGCCCATTAGGTCGCGTTTATGTTTGGGACACAATTCCCCAAGCAAAAGGCGCCGCTAACGTAGCCGCATCACAAACTCCTGCCGCCGCAGGTAATTTGACGTTGACAGCAGGCACAAATGTAACATCACAAACACGCAGTGACGGCACAACTGTTCTTCAGTTGGACGTACCCCGTGGTTTGCGTATTACTACTGCTACTGCCGCCGCATCAACATTGTCAGGCGTAGCAATCACTGGTACTGGTGGTCAAATCTCTTACACATCACAAACTGGTTTAGTTTCAGGCCAATACCTAACTATTTCTGGTACTTATGGTGGTACAGGTTCGATTACAGGTTACACAAACCCAACAACTTATATCTTGACAGCAGTTACTGCGACAACAGCAACTTTGACCACCACAGCAGGTGCGGCAGTTGTGACTACAGCAGGTACACCAACTGGCTTGACATACACATTGGGCGTAGCTCCTCAAGTAGCAACAATCTCTGGATATGATTATTACGGTCAAGCAATGACACAAGCAATCACAACCAGTTCATCTGTGTCTACTGCAGTAAATACAACCAAAGCTTTCTATCAAGTTTCTTCAATTTCAATTGCAGGAGCTACTGGAACAGCATTGACTGTTGGTACAACTGATGTTTTGGGTATGCCAGTTCGTGTAATTGACGGTTCTTACATCGTTAATGCAGGCTATAACAATACTGTTGGCTTTGATAGCCCCACAGCTTTTGTTAAAGCTGACATGACAAACCCTGCTACATCATCTACAGGTGATGTTCGCGGTACATACAATCCTTCAAGCGCACCAGATGGTACAAAACGCTTGGTGGTCGCAATTGCAGTGCCTGCGATTGGCTCTGGCCCCAACTCAACACGTCAAGGCTCTCTTGGCGTGACTCAAGCTTAATAGGAGGCTGTTATGTCTAGTTTTAAACCAATGGTGAAAATGTACACCGATGAGCCTTCAGTATCACTGAAGCTCAAAAAAGGTGGAAAAGTTAAAGCCAAGCACCACAAAGAGCACGAAGAGCATGGTCACAAGAACATGCAACATCATGCTATGGGTGGAATGCATCATGCGTTTGAGTCAGAGGCAGGAAAATCTCCTAAAAAGCCTTCTATGTCTGAGCGCCGTAAAGCCATGAACCCCAATTTGTACGCTAAAGGCGGCAAAGTGGCTCATAAAGGCATGGGCGGTGCAATGATGAAGAATCCTCTTGCTATGGCAACACCTGCAATGGCCGCTAAAAAAGCCGCTATGGGTAACAAAATGGCAGGCATGGGTCAAAAAATGTATGCAAAAGGCGGTTCTGCTCACAAAGCTGAAATGGCTGAAATGCATAAGATTGAGAAAGAACTCAAGCATCATGAAGGCATGAAAGCTTCTAAAGCACATCACGGCTTGAAGCATGGCGGTAAAGTTCACCACATCAGCGGTCATCCCGTTGATTCTCTTGAGCATCACAAGCACATGGCTAAACACCATGCCAAAATGCACAAAGAAGGTGGCTCTGCGCATCACAAGAAGATGCATGAACATCACAAAGCCATGTGCAAAGGCGGTAGCTATGCTTCTGGTGGCGAGATCGACAAAGACATGACCAAAACGACTGTTGAAGGCAATGCTAAAAAGTTTGTCAACAATATTCATGATGGCGAGCATGCTGATCACACCAGTGGAAAAACTGGTGTTGTGAAGTTGGGCAACGCAGGTGGCTTCAAACACGGCGGTCACGCCCACAAGAAGTACGCTAAAGGCGGTCGTGCAACTGGTAGTTCTATTCCTAGCGAAACAAACGAGAGCGAAACTCGTGGTCGCACTGAAATGGGTGGAACTATTGAGGGCAACGAGCACTATTACGAAGATACCGACATGCACAGCGGTCGTCCATTCAGCGGTTCAAAGACCACTGGTGGCGTCAAGATGGCTAATGCAGGCGGTTTCAAGCGTGGTGGTAAAGCTCATCACATGCACCACAAAGCTGATGGCGGTGCTATTGATAAGTATGAGACTCGCAATTCTGTTGAAGGCGGAAATTGGGAAAATCGTCCTGCTGATACAACTCCTAAAGGCAAAACAGGCACCAAAACTGGTGAAGTAAAGCTTGCCAATGCGGGTGGTTTCAAGCGTGGAGGACATGCCACAAAAAAAGCCTACGCCACGGGGGGTAATGTAAATGCAATGGGTAAGCCAGTGGCTATGCCCAAGCATTTCGTGAGCCAACCCGTGGCAAATAGCTTGCAATCTGGCACCTTCAAAAGAGGTGGCAAGGTAAGGTTTGCAGATGGCGGTACAGAAGACCTTTCCAAAGGTGCATATGACGCTCATTATGCAGACGAGAAGAAAGAGAACGAAGCAATGCGCAATGCAGTTTTAGGTGCCCCAAAGCGCGCCTATGATGCTGTTAAGAGCATGTTTTCTTCTTCCAAGCCTCCAGAGGGTAGCGTAACAAAAACTGAAAAATCAGTTACTGTTGCGCCACCCAAAAAGCGTGGTGGCTCATTGAGAAGTAGGTAATTAAGTTGGGTGGGGCGTATGCTCCACCCACTTTTAAAAGGAAAAAAAATGTCGCAACTTTCTGTTTACACAGGCCCAACGTCAAATACCGACAATCAATTGCGTCTTCAGCAAGCGCAACGCTCTGGTGCATATGATCCTGTTGATAAAGTTCGTGTATCGACACCACAATCATTGATCGATACTGACTTTGAGTATGGTCAACAACCTACAAAATGGGAACAAATTTCCCTGCAAAACAATCGTCAATCGCTTTACTATTTATCCAATTCTGCACTGCCAGTATCTGCAATTACTGGTAATCAAAGTAACTTGTATCAATTGGTCGTGACGTTTTCTTCAAACGTGACCATTGCTACTGGTACTCCATTTTTTATTGAAGACACAATTGATCCTAATGCTCAAGGTTGGGCATATGTGGTCGCAGGCGTGTCTGCAGGCACGTCAATTACTGTTCAAGTTCAAAATCAAGTAACAACAGTTAATAACTATTCAGCCGCATCAACATATTGCTATCAAGGTTACACATACTCCAACTGTGGTATTGCATTAACTGGTACCACTGCATTTACTTTTGTTGGTTCAACAGTTACTGTAACCACTTCTTTTCCACATGGATTATCAGCAAACTCTGCAATTTATATCCAAGGAACAACTGGCCCAACTACAGCAACTCAAATCAATGGCGCACAAGTAGTTGCAACTACGCCTACAGCAAATACCTTTACATTTACCAATGTAAATGGAACTCCATCTACGACAATTGCAAACACCGCAGGTCAATCAAACTTGTATGCACGTCCTGTAGGTTGGGTTGATTGCCATGCTTATGATGGCTCAGTTAACTTTACTGCGGGTGCATCTGTACCAAATCAACAGTTATTTCGTCAGACTCGCCGTTATTTCCGTTATCAATCAGGCAAAGGTATTCAGTTCTCTACTGGAACAATTTTAAAACCACAGATTGCATTTACAGCATTGACTGCATCTGGAACTACAGTAACTGTAACGAGCAAAACTCCTCACAATTTAACTGTAAATACTTATGTCCAAGTATCTGGTTTTGATCAGTCTGGATATAACGGAACTTTCAAAATTACAAGCGTTTCTAATGCTTTGACGTTTACTTACACTGCTTTGAGTGCGCCAACAGCGTCTCCTGCAACAAGTACAGCACCGTTGATTCCTCACGTTAGTCCATATTCATGGTACGGCAGTAGCAACAAAATTGGATTTTTTGACAGCCAAAACGGTATGTTTTTCCAATTTGATGGACAAACTTTGTATTGTGTTCTTCGCAACAGCGTCAACCAAATTACTGGAACAGTAACAGCTACACAAACCAGTTCTTTGGTAACTGGAAGTCAAACACAATTTACAACTCAATTGGTAGTTGGAGATTACATTGTTATTCGTGGTCAAACACACCGTGTAACAACAATCACTAGCGACACACAGCTGTACGTTACTCCTGAATATCGTGGATCAACAATTGCAAATGCATTGGTATCCCGTATTGTTGAGGTAAAAATTCCTCAATCACAATGGTGGGATGTTTGCGACGGATCAAACTCTATTTCTAATCCTTCTGGATATAACCTTGACTTGACTAGAGTACAGATGTTTTACATCGACTACTCTTGGTACGGTGCGGGTGTAGCTCGATTTGGTTTCCGTGCAACAAATGGTCAAATCATTTATGTGTATGGTTTCCAAAACAACAATGTGCAATATCAAGCTTACATGCGTTCAGGCAATTTGCCTTCACATTATGAGCAAAATAACGTATTGCCTTTGACAACAATTACAGCAAATATTGGAGTTTCTGATACAACAATTAATGTATTGAGTACCTATGGATTTAATCCTGCGGGCGGTACAGCAAGAATCATTGGAAACGGTGTTTCTGGCGTAATTGAATACATTAGTTATACTAGTTTAACTAGTACTACGTTGAATGGAGTGACTCGTGGCGTTACAGGTGGATCTGCCGCTACTGCATTCACTTATTCAGCCACTGCACCTATTGCTGTTGAATATGCATCTCCTGATGCCGCCGCTCAATTGTCTCATTGGGGTTCATCAGTAGTAATGGATGGTGGGTATACAAGTGATGTATCAGCTATTTATAACTACGGTATGACTTCGTCTGTTTCTACTTCAAGCACTACCGCTGTGCCAATCATGGCCATTCGCGTGGCTCCTTCGGTGGATAACGGCACAGTGGGTACATTGGGTGTCAAAGAGATTATCAATCGCTTGCAATTGCAAATGCGTGAGATTGCTATGTTGACCACAACAAGTTACTTGGTTCAATTTATTTTGAATGGTGTTATTGGTGGAACAAGTGGATTTACTTCATTTGCATCTCCAACGCAAAATAACACCAACACAACATCGATTGTGCAAGTTGCGACAAACACTAATACAGCAACCACAATTAGTGGTGGTGAGTCTATTGCGGCATTTTTTACAAACACAGCAGGACAAACCACTTTAGATTTGACTTCTGTTGCTCCATTTGGAAACAGTATTTTGGGTGGCGGATTAAACAACACAGTGCCTACAAGTCAAGCAGGAACTTATCCTGATGGCCCAGACATTTTGTATGTGACCGTCAGCCAAATTGGCTCAAACGGTACAGCGTTTGCTCGTTTATCTTGGCAAGAAAGTCAGGCTTAATATGCCTAGCAAATCACCTGCACAACATAGGCTGATGGAAGCCGCCGCTCATACAAAAGGTGGATACGGCGGTGTTCCTCAAAAAGTCGGCAAAGAGTTTGTCAAAGCTGATGAGGAGAAAAAGATGGCAAAAGGCGGTTTGTATGCCAATATTCATGCTAAACAAGAGCGTATAGCTCATGGTTCTGGCGAAAAGATGAGAAAGGTTGGCTCTAAGGGTGCTCCCACTAAGGAAGCATTCAAAGAGTCAGCAAAGACTGCTAAACACAAAGAGGGTGGCCCATCACTTTCTGTTGGACGTGGCGAAAAGTTGCCTGTATCAAAAGGTGCAGGATTGACAGAAAAAGGCCGTGAAAAGTACAACAGAGAAACGGGCTCTCATCTAAAAGCACCACAGCCCAAAGGCGGTTCGCGTAAAGATTCATTTTGCGCGAGAATGTCAGGAGTGGTGAAACATTCAAAAGGTGACGCTGAGAGAGCTAAGGCATCTCTACGGCGTTGGGACTGTCCTGGTTGGTAAAAGGAAAAAATTATGGAACCATCTATAAATGCTCGCAGTTTGTACGCTAAAACTTATGCAAAGCATGGAAAAACAATTGGTCAATCAAAAGATGCAGAAAGCAAAGCTTATGAGGCCGTTGAAAAAAAACACGGCAAAGAAATGCGTGAAAAGTTGAAATCTTTCCACAATAAAAATGCTTCTGATGATGGAGATTTTGATGCGTTTTCTCACCTAAAAAAAGCTAAAGGTGGAAAAATAAGCACTGCTGAACACGGAAATCCCAAGCACAAACACTGTTGGTAAGGATTAAAAATGGCCTACAGCGGTACTGTTGGAACCACTGTTGTCACAGTACAGCAGTTTATTGACCAAGGGGCTCGTCTATCAGGCAAGCTCGCGGAAGAGCTCACCGTTGAACAAGTACAAGGATCACAGCAAGCGCTGTTCTTTGTACTTAGCAATTTAATTAACCAAGGTATCAACTATTGGGCTATTAACAAGCAAGTTTACGGCTTTCTGCCGAATCAATATGAGTACTTGCTACCTGTGGGTGGCGTTGACGTTTTAAACGCCTTATATCGCACTATGACGCGTCCTAGCGGTGCGTATTCAGCAAGCGATGGTAGTTCAACCAATAACATTGCTGACGGCAACATCACTACCTATAACCAGATGACAACGGCTAATGGGTCGTATCAGGTTTATTACGGCACAACCAATACTCAATATATTGGGTCTATTGGATTTATGCCCTACATTTCAGGAGGTGGTAGCGCAACTTGGAGCTACTACCTGCAATCATCACCAGATGGCACGAATTGGACTACTCTGTACACAGCAACTGCAGTGACTGTGACAAGTGGGCAGTGGGTATTTCAGGATATAGACCCTGGTGCGAATGTAGCGTATTACCGCATACAAGCTTTTAATGGAACCACTTTGGCTTTGTATGAGTTTTATTTAGGTACAAATTCAACAGAAATCACGATGGCTCGTCTAAATCGTGACGATTACACAAATTTGCCAAATAAAAACTTCACAGCCAATCAGCCTTATCAATATTGGTTTAACAGGACTTTGCCACAATCCAAGATTACATTGTGGCCAACGCCTTCAAATCCATTTGTACAAATGACCATTTGGTACTCACGACAAGTTGATGATGTGGGCACATTGACCAATCAATTAGAAATTCCACAGCGTTGGAATCAAGCTATTCAATACTTACTAGCTCACCAGATGAGCTTAATCTTGCCCCAAGTGGAGCAAGGCAGAATTGCATACTTGGAAACACAAGCTGAGAAGTATTTCATCATGGCTGAAAATGAAGAACGCGATAAGTCGCCTATTTACTTCAGCCCTAACATTTCTGTGTACACGAAGTAGATCATGCCAAAATGGTTAGACACCCGTGGAAACTCAACGATTGCAATCTTTATTTGCGACAGATGCAAGATGAAGAGACCAATCATAGAGGCGCAACCTGACCCAAATTTCCCTGGGCTAAAGGTGTGCGAGCAAGGGTGTGCCGATCAAAAAGATCCATATCGTTTACCTGCAAGACCAACTGAAAGGATTGCATTAAGATTCCCACGTCCTGATGTCAGCGTTGCGACAGATGATAACGGGTTGGTTGTTACGCCTACTGGTACAAATATTCCTCAAGGTAATCCGACAGAAATTTATATCAGTACTCAAAGCGACAACACAACACCAAGTCAAAACGGCAATATCAACATCATTTCACCTAACCCAACGAACAATACATCAACATGAGCGGACAAGTAACCATACTCCAATTACCTACGGCCAGTGCTCTAACAGGTACTGAGTCGGTTCCTGTTGTTCAAAACGGGGTTACGGTACAAACAACGACAGGTGCTATTGCAGGTGCAGGAGCGCTTAATTATCCATTTTTGACTGTTAATTCAACAGCAGGATTAACACAAGCTAGATATATAGCTACTGGATCTGGTCTTTCAGTTACAGACAATGGTGCAGGTAGCACTTTACAAATTAACTTAATTGGCGCGGCCCAATCTTTGGATGGCGCATCTAACGGATTGTTGGTCAAAACAGGAACTACTACTGTTTCAAATACTTCAATTGCAGTTGGAAGTGGACTGACTATTGCTAATCCAGATGGAACTACTGGTAGTCCAACGATTGGCTTAAATACTAATCTGCAAAATGTTGCAAGTTTAAGTGGTACTGGATTAGTGACTGTTAATGGCTCTACTTTCAGCCAAGTTACTTTAAGTGGAACGTCTGGACAAATTTCAGTTACTAATGGAAATGGAACTGGAACTCCAACAATTTCATTGGTAGCAACTGCCGTAACTGCGGGTACTTACACTATTCCTGCAAGCGTTACTGTCGATGCTTATGGTCGTTTGACAAACATTTCAAGTTCAACAACTACAGGTACTGGCGGTGTAGTTGTTTTACAGCAAAGTCCTTCATTTACGGGTACGCCTACAGCAGTCACTGCAAGCGCAGGAACAAATACAACACAACTTGCTACTACAGCTTTTGTGACTAATGCTATTTCATCTGGCACTAATGTAGTTAATTCATTCAGCGCAGGAAGCACGGGATTAACACCAAGTTCTGCCACATCTGGTGTTATTACTTTAGGCGGCACATTGGCTGTAGCAAACGGCGGCACGGGTGTCATTACAAGTACAGGCACAGGTAGCAATGTTTTGAGCATAAGTCCTGCATTAACAGGAATACCTACTGCCCCGACTGCATCAAATGGAACTGCATCAACACAAATTGCAACAACACAATTTGTTCAAAATGCGGTGAGTTCATCTGGCGGCGGTACAGTTACAGCAGTTTCTGTTGTAAGTGCAAATGGTTTTGCAGGCACAGTTGCAAATTCAACGAGCACTCCTCAAATTACTCTTTCAACTAGCATTTCTGGTGTATTAAAGGGTAATGGAACAGCATTACAAGCCGCTACAGCAGGTACAGACTATCTTGCACCACCAAGCGGTACAGCCATACTTAAAGCAAACAGTGGTGGCGCTTTGGCCAATGCGGTAGCAGGAACTGACTATTTAGCACCACCTAGTGGTACGGCTTTGTTGAAAGCAAATAGTGGTGGAGCATTAGCAAATGCTGTTGCAGGAACGGATTATGCGGTTCCTACATCAGGCACTTCAATTCTTTATGGTAATGGCACTGGTGGATTCAGCAACGTCACTGTAGGTTCTGGATTGAGTTTTACAACTGGTACGCTGACGGCCACAGGTAGTGGCGGCACAGTGACTTCTGTAAATTTTACGGGTGGTTTAATTTCTGTTGCAACCGCAACAACAACGCCTGCTTTGACTGTTGCAGGAACTTCAGGCGGTATTGTTTACTTTAGTTCAGCAAGTACATGGGCATCTAGTGCTGTTTTGGCTTCTAATGCTTTGATGATTGGCGGTGGTGCAGGTACTGCACCTAGTACAACAACTACTGGCACTGGCGTTTTAACTGCTTTGGGTAACACCACTAACGCCGCAAGTGGTATTGTTGTCAAAGATGCTAATGGAAATCTAAGCACAAATTTTGCATTTTTGGGATTTTCCAATGTTGCGGCCGCAGGTACTACAACAACTCTTACAGCAAGTTCAATTCCAAATTTTGTAGTGACGGGCTCTGGAGGACAAACTTATAAGTTACCTGATGCAACAACTTTGTCTAATGGCGCAACTTATACGTTCAATAACAATCAAAGTTTTGGAACTATGGTTGTTCAAAATAATTCATCAACGACAGTTGTAACTGTTCAATCTGGTGCTTTTGTAGAAGTTATTCTATTATCTAATAGTACAGCGGCGGGTACTTGGGATTATCATGCAAACATACCTTCTGGTACATCTTGGTCTACCAATACTTTAAGTACAGGATCGGCAATTACATCAACGCAAGCGGTTACTGGAAATACTCTTGTTTCGACTGTTGCTACAGGTACTGCTCCCCTGACAGTTACAAGTACAACGCAAGTGGCAAATTTGAATGCCGCAACCGCAGGAACGGCAACTAACGTGACTTTGGCGTCAGGTACTGGGGCAACTAACTATTTGACATTTTCAGCAACTGCAACAGGTAGTCAGCCCCTTACAACAAACACATCCCTGACATACAATTACACAAATAATGCCTTAACAGCAGGCATCAACGGAGGAACATTCTAATGGCTCAATCAGGTTTTACCCCAATCATTTTGTATCATAGCGATACAACAACCAATGTACCTACAACCATTGTTTCAGGCGAGTTGGCCGCAAACACTGTTGACGGAAAATTGTTTCTTGGTACAGGAACAAATACTTACAAAACTCTGTTGAATGTTGGAAGTAGCACAATTACTGTTGGTGGGAATGTTACATTTTCAGGCGCTTTTTCTACAACCCTTACAGTAACAGGAACAACAACAGGAACACTTCCAACAAGCGGATACCTTATTTCTTCCGTTACTAACATGGCGGCCAATCCCGTAACTGGCACACCATCGAGCACTACTTATTTGAGAGGTGATGGAACTTGGGCAACAATTGCGGTTCAAGTATATCCAAGCGCTGGTATCCCAAACAGTACAGGATCAGCTTGGGGAACATCTTACTCAACAACAGGTTCTGGTACGGTTGTTGCATTAGCAACCAGCCCATCATTTACAACGCCCGTATTGGGAACACCTACAAGCGGTAATTTAAGTAATTGTACTGCTGACGGCACTAATTCTGTTGGATTTTTGAATATTCCAATCAATAGTCAATCTACTGCTTACACATTGGTCTTATCTGACGCTGGTAAAGCTATATTGCACCCATCAACAGATGCAAATGCTAGGACTTTCACTATTCCTGCCAATTCAAGCGTAGCTTATCCTGTTGGAACTGCAATTAGTTTTATAAATATGACTTCACAAGTTGTAAGCATTGCAATTACAACAGACACGATGTACTTGTCTAGTGCAGGTACAACTGGCACACGTTCTTTGGCTCAATACGGTACTGCAACTGCCGTAAAAATGACTTCAACAACTTGGATTATTTCAGGGAGTGGTTTGACATGAGTGGTATACAAAATGCTTTTGGTTTTATGCGTACTGGAGCTGTAACAGGCTCTCAATCTTATACAACACCAGGCACATACACTTGGGTTGCACCTGCTGGAGTAACTAGTATTTCTTTTGTTGCCGTTGGTGCGGGGGGTGCTGGAAATAATTCATGGACTTGCCCTGGCGGTTGTTACTGTGGATGTGTTGTTCCGCCCCATGATGTCCCTGGCACATCAGGTGCTGGAGGCGGTTTAAGTTATTTCAACAATGTAACGGTTGTCCCAGGAAATTCTTACACAGTTGTTGTTGGCGCACCAAGAGCGCCTACCAATAATGGCTATGGTTATTCTGGAAATTCTTATTTCCAAGGATACTGTGCTTATGGTCAGTACGCTGGAGGAGGCGGAAACTATCCAAATTCACCAAGTGTTGGTTGTTGCCCAAGGTATACAGGTGGCGCACTACCTGGAAATGGTAATGGCGGTTATGGTGGTTATGGCGGGCAAACTAATGGTGAAGGTGGAGGAGGCGGAGGTGGTGCTGGAGGATATGCTAAAGGCGCATACCCAGCTAATTGTTTTTGCTTTCCTAGTGGAGCAGGTGCAATTAGGTGGTGGTGCGGCGGTATTAGATTCTTTGGTCACGCAGGAACAAATGGAGGAGGCGGTGGTGGAGGCTCTTCCAATTGCTATCACTATACTGGTGGTGGTGGCGGCGGTGTGGGTTTATTTGGTATAGGATGTTCTGGTTATGGTGGTGGCTCTTCTGTTGGAGGGGGAGGTGGAAGCGGTGGATGCGCAGGAAGTTCTCCAACGGGTGGTAAATATGGTGGAGGCGGAGGCGGAGGAGGACTTTATTCTCGTGCTGGTGGATATGGTGGTTCAGGCGCAGTTCGGATTGTGTGGCCTGGAACAACTCGTCAATTTCCATCAACTAATGTAGGAAGTCCATAATGGAAAACTTGTACATTAAAATAAATAATGGTCAACCTGTAAACCATCCAACAACTGAAGAAAATCTTCTTCAAGCATTTGGCTCTATTCCATCTAATTGGTCACCTTTTACAAGGATTCTTCAGCCACAAGATTTGTTAACTTCTCCGTTTCAAAAAGCAGTCAACACATACGGATTAAGTTCTGATGGTGTTACTTGGCAAGATGTTTGGACACCAGTTGAAATGACTAGTGATGAACAACAAGCTTTAATTGAAGAAACTCAAGCTCATCCTCCTTGGTTAAATGCTATATTAAATACAAAAACTTTAACTTGGAGATTGTCCGCACCGCCTAAAGATGGACAAAACTACTTATTTAATTTTTTGACCAATGCTTGGGAAGTTGTTCCATTAAAACCAACTGATGGTCAAGAATATTATTTTGATTGGACAACAAAACAGTGGTTAGTAATTCCCTCAACAACATAAAGGAAAATCATGTCTGAGACACAAGAGATATGTAAGGCTGCGGAACAAGTAGAGGAAGTTATACAAAATACTCAACTGCAAGTTGCGTATCATTTTCCTTGCCCAATTTATATAATCGAACGTCCTGATTTTTTAGTTTCAGTTAATCAAGTTTCAGAAGAAGCATTAGAAATGCAGCGTAAAGAACATGATTTGAATGAAATTTATCCTCTTTATATGACCAATAATTATTATGAAGATGAAAGAATTAGATCATTTGTTGAATTTGTTGGAGCAACGGCTTGGAATATCTTGAATGAACAAGGTTATGCTATGCAAAACTTTAACACTACATTCACAGAAATGTGGACACAAGAGCATCATAAGCATTCAGCTATGGATCAACATGTTCATGGATACGGTTCACAAATTGTAGGTTTTTACTTTCTTGAAACTCCAGAAGATTGTTCAAGAATAGTGTTCCACGACCCACGTTCTGCCAAAGTACAGATTGACTTGCCTGAAAACGACATGACAATAGCTACACCAGCAAGCAAGATGATTAACTTTGAACCCAAGCCTGGCATGATGATTTTTGCTAATTCATGGTTAGCTCATTCATTTACCAGACATGCAAGTGATAAACCTATTAAGTTTGTCCATTTCAATTTAACTGTTCAACACGCACCACCATCTCGTGCAATTTCTAACGCAGAAATTATTTAATGAAAAAATTATGCATAATTTATTCAATCTTATACTAATTCAATTAGTAATATTAAATAACTAATATGGACAAAATGGAAGAACTAGTTGCAGATACAGATAAAAGATTATCTGTGCATGAAGCTATTTGCGCCCAAAGACACGAGAGTATCCAAAAGCGCTTTGATGATGGTTCAAAACGCATGCAAAGGATTGAGTACATGTTGTACTTGATTATGGCCATCTCTCTCTTTGGAACAGAGAATGTTGCTGAATTGTTGAAGCGAATTGTTTTACATTAAGAGGTGTACAAATTGATCCATTCACCCTTGTCGCTCTGGCTACTTCGGCCTTCAAGCTTGTCAAAGAATCCTGCGAGATGTACAAGGAGGGAAGGCAGTTTGTTGTTGATGCCAAGAAAGAAATTGATGGAGTTGTGGGGGATATCAAGGGTATCCAAAATGACGCAAAAGGGATATTTGGGTTTTTCTCTAAACTCTTCGGTGGTAAAGAAAAGCCACAA
>Ga0214164_1000348_pt1 | contig 30955 bp, 25 predicted proteins | sample TroBogepilimnion_13_FD_153003 | JGI IMG/M metagenome (GOLD analysis project Ga0214164, IMG submission 153003) | Freshwater microbial communities from Trout Bog Lake, WI - Practice 03JUN2009 epilimnion v4 | ecosystem: Environmental > Aquatic > Freshwater > Lake > Epilimnion/Euphotic zone ...
TCTTCTTCTTCTTCTTCTTCTTCTTCTTCTTCGCTCGGCGGTCGAAGCGCAAGCGATGGGAACGCCGGTTGTGGTTACCGAGCTTGGTGCCGTCCCCGAAACGGTGATGGATACCCCCGCCTCCGCCCGCACCGGCTGGCGTGTACCGCCCGCCGATGCTGAAGCCTTGGCCGATGCCTTGTATGAGGCGCTCACGCTCGGCGCGTCGGCCAGAGAATCACTCGCGGACCGAGCCAGGCAGCATGTCGAGACCCAATTTTCGCTCGAATCGATGACGGGGGAGACTTTGGGCGTCTATCGACGGCTTTTAGCCCGAGAAAATAGCGCCAAATCCGTTTGATCGGTTGACTTATACGCGCTTTCTGCGAATTTCGCGGTCCGTTGGCACGGCTCGCAAAAATGGACACCGGTTTTGCGATAAAGCCATGCTAATTGGAAAAATGAGATGAAGATTCTCGTGAACTAAATCACGCTGTCATTTGTTGGGAAATCGTGTACCGTCCTAAGGTCACACCCTCAACGTGACGCAACAGAGGAGATAATAGCCATTCGCAGACCAATGAGAGCCGCGCCCGTGCCGACCAAGGACGGGCCCCGCGCCAACCGTGATATTCGGGGAGTGCGCGACGTCCAACTGATTGACGATACCGGTACAAACCGTGGAGTCGTTACGTTTTTTGATGCATTGGAAATGGCCGAGCAGGCCGGCCTCGACCTTGTCGAGATCGTGCCAAATGCCACGCCGCCAGTATGCAAAATTCTCGATTACGGCAAATTCCGCTTTTTAGAGCAGAAGAAAGCCGCCGAGGCCCGCAAGAAGCAGAAAGTTGTCGAAATCAAGGAAATCAAGCTGCGTCCAGGCATTGATGACCATGATTATGAGACCAAAATGAAGGCCGTGCGCCGCTTCTTTGAAGAGGGCGATAAGGTCAAAATCACGCTGCGCTATCGCGGCCGTGAAATGGCCCACCAAGATCTCGGCATGAAGCTTTTGGAACGCGTCAAAATCGAGATGGCCGAAATCTCGAAAGTAGAGGCCGAACCCTTGCTCGAAGGTCGCCAGATGACCATGATCATGGCACCCAAGGCATAATGTTAATCGTCATTGCGAGCGGGAGCGAAGCAATCTAGCTGACCTAAATCAAAAGGGCACACTGGTATGGTTGTGCTTCTTTCGGTAGCATCAACTGGGTTGCTTCGCTGATCGCTCGCAATGACGGATCTATAATCCATCCGGATCACGCCCATGAACACAGACGCCCTTCGCATCGACCTCGCCGCAGCGTTCCGTATGGCCGCGCATTTCGATTTGAACGAGGGCATCTGTAACCATTTCTCGGTTGCCATTCCGGGCAAAGAAGAACGCTATCTCTTAAACCCCTATGGCGTGCATTGGTCCGAAATGCAGCCCGAGCATCTTCTGCTCGTTGATGGGCACGGCACCGTACTGGAAGGCGAAGGCGAGGTCGAAGCAACCGCCCGCAACATTCACATTGCAGGCCACCGCGCCAATCCAAAGCATCTTTGCATTCTCCACACCCATATGCCCTTTGCCACAAGCCTGACCATGATCGAAAATGGCCGCTTGGAAATGGCGCACCAAACCGCCGCGCGCTTTTATGGCCGTACCGCCTATGAAGAGGAATTTGGCGGCTTTGCGCTCGATGAAGATGAAGGTGCCCGAATTGCGGGCGATAAGAAAAATCGTGGTGATGCCGATATCGTCTTCTTGGCCAATCATGGTGTCATGGTTGGCGGACCATCGGTTGCTATAGCCTTCGATGATTTATATTTTCTGGAACGCGCCTGCCGCCAGCAAGTCTATGCCATGTCGACCGGACGCCCCCTCAAAATCATTCCGGAAGACGAATGCCGCCACACGGCTAGCCAATGGATGCAAGTGCTCGAGTTTCAGGCCGACGAACATTTTAAGGCCTTAAAGCGCATTGTGAAGTGATCGGCTACAGAGTCGGATAGCGCAATCATCATTGGGCCAACCTCTATCGGCAGGCCTCCGTCGCCGCTTATGATCCCGCTTTATGAACGTCGTATTGCCGAGCAAAACGGCCACTCATCCGGCAGAATCGACCCCGCCCTTTGCCGCGATGCTTTGTTTTGAACGGGCCACCTCCCCTCTCAGCAGCATCAATATTTGATTATCGAAAATCAGGATTGTACAAAATTATACAAACCAATTTAAGAAAATTTTCTTAAAAAATTGAATATTTTATAGATTTTTCAAGAGCGTTTCGCAAAATCAGTAAAAAATTGAATATTTTTTCTAGAACATTAATTTTTATGTGTTGACAAAAGTACTTTTATTTTGAACATTAATGTTGCAATAGGGACAAACGTGCGAACTCAAGACTGGGTTCAATGGTACGATGGTGTCTCTGCTGACGCAGAAAAATGTAGGTCCGATGGACTTGTCTGGCGCGCTTAAGCTTCGTCGGTTCACCATTGGCCAAAATATGATTTTTTTGGGGGGAGCTATGGCTGAAATTTATGACCATTCCGGGAATCCGGTAAAGCACGGTCGCGCGCGGGTGAATGGTATCCGCATGCATTATGTAACGGCAGGCAAGGGAGAGCCACTTCTCCTGCTTCACGGTACACCAAAAACGAGTTTCTATTGGGCTAAGCTTTTTCCGTTGCTCACCGAGCATTTTACGGTTGTAGCGCCGGATCTGCGTGGCTTCGGGTACACCGATAAGCCGCCAGCAGAAGAAGGCTATGACTCACTCACCAATGCCAAAGACGTCAGCGAATTGATGACGTTTCTGGGGCATGAAAAATTCCACGTTCACGGCGAGGATCGTGGTGCCGAATTCGCCTATGTTTTAGCAGCAACCGAGCGGGACCGCGTTAAAACCCTCTCCTTCTGCGAGATGCTTCTATCGGGCGAAGGCCTTGAAGAATGGTCCAATTTCACACCTCAAAATATTTCGGCGCAATTCCGTCAGCAGGGTGTGTGGGTCTGGCATATTCCGTTTTTCTGGATCCCTCATCTTCCAGAAATGTTGATCTCTGGTCGTGAGCGCGAGTTCTGGGAATTCTGGATCAAGGCGGAAACCTGGAATCCGAATGCCATTACCGATGAAGCCATTACAGAATGGATTTCGCGTTTGGCAGCCCCAGGCGGTTTGAGAGGATGCCTAGAAACCTATCGTGCCGGATTAAAAAACGCGAGCATCAATAAGAAGCTCAAGAAGAACAAATTGAACCTGCCAATCATGACCATTGGCGCACCCGAATTCTTCGGTCCGTTGGTGGAAGATCAGATGCGCAAGGTCTCGAATGGTGTCGAACGCGCCGAAGTTTTCGAGGAATGCGGACACAGCCTTTCTTGGGAGGCGGAAGACCGTCTTGCCAAGATGTTGCGTGAATTCATGCTTAATCGCTGAAGCAAAAAAACGATTGAGTAGCGGATAATTGACCTTAACTCACAGGGAGAGACTATGATGATAACGACGAGACGTACCCTTATGCAATTGGCTGTTGGCCTGCTTGCCAGCACCGCATTGCCAATGGCTGCATTAGCTGCCAGCAATATTGCATCAGACCTTCAGCAACCGCTTTGGTATCAAGAGCCATCGGCAAAGACGCTTGAGCTTGCCAAGATTGACGATCTTTCGAATACAGTGGTCAGCGATGGCCAGCGCGGTGAAAAGGGTGTTCTTGGATCATCAATCCAAATCACCGATGAACAGGCTGCCAAAATCAAGGCTGGCAATTTCACGGTCGGCATTGCCATGGGCTGGCTCGGTGATGATTGGGCATCGGAACAGCTGATCGGCCTGAAAGAAACCTTTGCTAAATATGGCGTAAAAGTTGTCGCAGAAACCAATGCAGACTGGGACGATGCCAAGCAGATTTCAAACCTTGAAACCATTGCGGTTCTTAAGCCAAGCCTCGTTGTTTCCATTCCATTGAATGGCAAGACAACCGCCAGCGCCTATAAGAAAATCGCAGCTTCCGGCAGCAAGGTTGTCTTTATCGACCAAGCCGTTGATGGTATGGATCCGGGCAAAGACTATGTTTCAATCGTCTCATCGGACAATCTCGCTCTCGGCATGTATATCGCCGACGAATTGGTCCATGCAATTGGTGGCAAGGGTGAAGTCGGCGCGATGTATTTCGCCAATGACTTCTATGTCACGAATTTGCGTTACATCGGATTTGTGGCCCGTCTTGCAGCAAAATATCCTGATGTGAAGCTCGTTACCGTTGCTGGCCATGATGATCCAAACAAGGGTCAGGAAGTGGCGCAAGCCATGTTGGCCCGCTATCCAAAGCTGAACGGTCTTTATGCTTCGTGGAGCATCCCAGCAATGGGCGCTGCAACGGCAGCAAAGGTTGCAGGCCTTTCATCCGACAAGTTCAAGATCGCGAATGAAAACTTCGACCAGATCGTCGCAGCAGATATGGCCAAAAAGGGCTTTATTGCCGGCATTTCCTCACAGCGTCCTTATGATCAAGGCGTTGCTGAAGCAAAGGTTGGCTTGCTCGCGCTGATCGGTGAAAAGACACCTCCTTACGTTGTCGTTCCACCATTGGCTGTTAACCGGGGCAATCTCGCTAAATCCTACAAGACGATCTATCGCAAGGAAATTCCGGCTGAATTGGCCGCTGACCTCGCGAAATAATCGACTTGAATTGATTGGATACTTGATATCCAATTTCCTCCAGACTCTGGCCGGCAGTAACATGTCGGCCAGATTTTATCCGAAACCCTGAGCGCCAACTGTGCACGCCATGACATCTCTCAACGCCGTCGAATTGCACGCTATTCAAAAGTCGTTTGCAGGGATTCCGGTCCTCAAAGATGTCAATTTTTCGCTGCGAAAAGGCGAAATTCACGCGCTGATGGGTGGCAATGGCGCGGGCAAATCGACCCTGATGAAAATTCTTACCGGAGTGTATCGCCGCGACTCCGGAGATCTGTTCGTGAATGGCCAACGCCATGAATTTCTGACACCGCGCGATTCGGAAGCCGCAGGCATTGCGATGATCTTCCAGGAATTGAGCCTTGTTCCAACGCTCACCGTGGCGCAAAATATTTTTCTTCAACGCGAGCCCCGTAATGGCTTCTTCCTCAATGATAAGGAAGCCGTGCGGCGTGCGCGCGAATTATTGCTCGACCTTGGTGAAGACATCGATCCAGAAACGCGCGTCGAGGATTTAAGCACCGGCGCCTGCCAAATGGTAGAAATTGCCAAGGCGCTTTCGAAGAACGCGCAAATCTTGGTGATGGACGAGCCGACCTCCTCCCTCTCCGAGCATGAAACGGCAACCCTGTTTCGTATCGTTAAAAAATTAAAAGAGAACGGCATTTCGATTATCTATATCTCGCATCGAATGGCCGAGATCTTCACCATTTGCGATCGGGTAACGGTTTTCCGCGATGGTAAAACGGTGCTCACCGATGAGTGCAGCAATGTGTCGATGGAAGGATTGATCGAGGCCATGCTTGGGCCAGGTCGTGAGTCCTCGATGCAATGGCAAGAGCGGGCCATCAATAAAAACGCCCCTGTCATTCTCGATGTCGATAAAATCAGCCGGTACGGCAAATACAACGATATTTCATTTTCCATCAAAGCCGGAGAAATAGTCGGTTTGGCGGGCCTTATGGGCTCTGGTCGTACTGAAATTGCTCAAGCCATTTTCGGCATTGTCCCGCCCGATGCCGGCGCTATTCGGCTGAATGGCAAAGCGGTGCGCACAACCTATGAAGCGATGGATGCGGGCATTGCCTTGGTGCCCGAAAGCAGGCGCCAACAAGGTCTGGTCTTGGACCATAGCGTCCTTGAAAATTTTATGCTGCCCAATCTCGCTCGGTTTGCGAATGGCATGTTCATCCAAGCACGCAATGGCGCATCAAAAGTTGTCGATTATATCGATCGGCTAAAAATCAAGACCGATAGCCCTAATAAGAGCGTCAACCTTCTATCGGGTGGCAACCAGCAAAAAGTTGTTTTGTCAAAATGGCTGGTCCGCGAGCCCAAATTGCTCATTTTGGATGAGCCCACCATCGGTGTCGATATTGGAGCAAAATCGGAGATTATCGAAATCGTCCGAACGCTCGCCAATCAAGGAGCGGCCATTCTGGTAATCTCCTCGGAATTCGAAGAATTGCTAGCCATGAGTGACAGAATTTTGGTTCTTCACAATGGAAGCCTCAAAGAACAAATAGATCGTAAACAAATCACATCGGAAGAGGTCCTTCACCATGCTGTCCAAGGTTGAAGCCATCACCCCTCCCCTCGCGAACAAGGGAACTGTTATGAAGTGGCAAGCGAATTGGCGTGACTACGTCGTCTATCTGTTTTTCGCAGTGATCTTGGTGATTTTCGGTTTCACGATTGGCGATAAGGGCTTCCTAACCGTCGCTAACCTTTTCAACATCACTCGTACCACATCAATGATCGCCATCATGGCCATTGCCATGACCCTTGTTATTGCCGCTGGTGAACTTGATCTATCCATCGGGTCGGCAGCCGCCCTATCGGCATTGGTAGCAGCCCTTGTGATTAAATCCGGTTACGGCATTGTTGCTGGTGCTTTAGCAGGTCTCATATCAGGATTGGCCGTTGGTGCGTTGAATGGTTTTTTTGTTACCGTTCTGAATATCCCGTCCTTTCTGGTAACACTGGGTTCGATGCAATTGATCCGCGGCCTGGATATGCGGCTTACATATACAAAGCCCGTTGCGATTGCGGATGAGACCTTCAACACCATTTTCGGCGGCGGTAATATCGGCCCCGTTCCATCTTTGTTTATTTGGTCACTCGTTGCTGCTGCAGCGGGCCATCTTGTGCTTCGCTATTCGGCCTTTGGAAGGCAAGTTCTCGCAACGGGCGGCAATCCTGTTGCTGCCCGTTACTCTGGCGTGCCAACGCACCGCATCAAGCTCTATTGCTTTTTACTTAGTGGCGTTGCGGGCGCTTTAGCTGGCCTTCTCTATTCGGGTATGATGCAGACGGCGCGCTACACTTTTGGAACAGGTGGCGAATTAGCTGCCATTGCCGCCGTCATTCTTGGAGGTACAAGCCTCTTTGGCGGCAAGGCGACAATCATCGGCACCTTTATCGGCGCTCTGCTCATTGGAACGATCAATAATGGTCTCATCATTATGGGCTTGGATGTTAGCGAGCAGAATATGATTTCCGGCGGATTGATCATTCTCGCCGTAGCCTTCGGCCGTCGTCCTAGCCGCTGATCAGCAATGAACGATTGCTAAGAGAAGTTTGATCGCGTCGACATTTACTGCCGACGCGCCTTGAATAGGTTGTGATATCTACACTAGGTTTGAATGAAAGACGGGAAGCCTTAATCCGCCGTCGAAGTGAGGCGTTCCGCCACAAGCTCATCGGTCACGAGCACGTGAGGCTTCAATAAGCCCAACGCCCCTTTGATGGCGTTGTATTTTTCCCATCCGCCCGAAGCGAGCACAATCTTGCGGGCGCTGCGCAATTCAAGCGGATCGAAAGCAATCACCCGTTCATTGATCGGGTGATCGATAATATTTCCGTTACCATCAATAAACCGACACAAGACGTCGCCTACTGCACCAGCGGCTTGCAGGGATTTAAGCTCATCTCGCTGAAGAAGATAATATTCCGAAATAGTCGAGAACGGCGAGAGATCACCAACGCTCAAAATGGCGAGATCAAGACGTGATGCCTTTTGGAAAATTTCTTTAATACCCGGATGCGCAATCAACGCTTCGCGCGTATGGGGATCGGGCGCAAACACCGGCGCTGCCATCAAATAACATTCAGCTGACAGCCGATCGGCCAAACGCCAAGCAAATTCCGACGGGTTGACGCCGCTTACCCGCGTCAATCCACCAAGCATCGATAGCACACTCACGCCACTTTGCTCGCGAAACGCGATACTCGGCAGGCTCGCGCTCAAGGTACGCCCCCAACCGAGCCCAATCGTCATATTATCGGTGATGATTTCGTTGATATAGGCGCCAAGAATATTACCAATAATATCAGGTGTCGTGCTGGCATCTTGCGGCTTGGGTACAACGATAGCCCGTTCCAGCCCGTATTTTTTCTCAAGAGCCGTCTCCAATTCAACGCAATAACTCAATTTTGATGTTACGCGGATTTGGACCGTGCCGTTCTGCCGTGAAGCAGCCAATATGCGGAGAACCCTTATTCGTCCTATATTAAGAAGCTTCGCAATCTCGTCTTGCGTCTTACCTTCAATGTAATAAAGCCAAGCAATCTTGGTTTTCAGGTCGTCGTTGGCGTCTACAGCAATATTTTTTTCCACGTCCCAACCTCACTTTATTCCCGACCTGTACCGAAACACTTACTATATGCGTTAACAGCTGGATAGTATGCGCATCTATCCCGTAAATCGATAAACAACAAAGATCAGTTATTTTCCAAATTAAACCACCATAATAACAGAAACGCTCGTCTTTTCTTTCAAAAGCCATAGCGCTGATAAATTCAGGATTATCGCTTGATCGGCGTATTTTTCATAAAATTCCACGTATGCTCGAAAGACTCAACGCCAGCCTGCGACCCCAAACCCGAGGCATTTAATGCCGATGTGGCCTGCGCAAAGCGTACGGAGGTTTCCGGATCAAGCCCTTTACACAGCGCAACGGCGTATCCCGCATCAAAAGCATCGCCACATCCGCACGTACATTTGACCGTGATATCAAAGGCAGGAATTTTGAAGTGCGTTCCCTCGGCGTGGCTATAAAAAGCGCCCTCTTCGCCAAGCGTAAAGACACAACACATCACGCCGCGATCGTGGAAGAATTTGGTGCAATCGGCAAGATCATGAAGGCCAGAGAGCGCACGAGCCTCTTCAATCGAAGGCATGAAATAGTCAGTATAAGGTAGCACCGCATCAATATCAGGCAGATCGTCTTTCGAACCTGCGAAGACGTCGACGGTTGTAATCGAGCCTTGCTCCTTCACATATTTCATCAGCGCCGAATTCGGCGTGCCATCCATGGCATCCATAAGTCCGACGCCACCAAGATGCACAACCTTTGCATTGGCTATATCGGCAAATTGTGCGGGCTCTATGACAAAGGAACCCGTTGCACCTTTCATATGAAGGGCGGGACGCGATCCATCCGCACGGGTTGTAACAATCGATGAAGACGTTTTCCACTCCGCTTTATGCTGCATCATGGAAGTGTCGACGTTAAATTCCTTGAGTCGCTCGAGCACCCATTTCCCCATGAGGTCCTCACCCACGCCGCCAACCGCAAGCGTTTTGAGGCCCATTTTGGCGGCGGCGATAGCCGCTGTTCCAGCCGCGCCGGAAACCGCCATTGTGAGTTCATCGATAAAGTAGCAGCCGCCACCGGGTGGAACCCCGGTAAATGGCCAGCCTAAGCAATCAAATGTGTAAAAGCCGATTGAGGCATAATCGAACCCTTTGGATGCCACGACTTCGCTCCCTATTTTGTACATTTATGAAAATAATATTTTTATTGTTCTATTTTGTCTAGCCCATTTTATGAAATTCTTCCGGCAATTTGAATTCAATTTTCAAATTTTTGAGCCGAAAATGCCTCGCTCAGCCCATAAATTGAATAGATTTACAAATAAAAGAACGATTTAAAAGAATTTTCGCCCAAATTATGAGGCGCATCCGGCCACACGCTCCAGAAAATCAGTTGATAAACATATTGACTTTCAAAAATATAAATGTTCATCTGGCGATAACAAAATGCAAAAGAATGGGAAGGCGCGTCGTGAAGGCCGGGGTTTTAAAGAACGTAAACGACATTCAGTTCTTGGACGTTGCTGACCCGGCTCTTGATGCTGGCGATATGTTGCTGCGCGTGAAGGCCGCAACGATTTGTGGAACCGACATTCGAATTTACCGCGGTAAAAAGACAGCGGGTGTTCGATATCCCTCTATTCTAGGCCATGAATTTGCAGCCGAAGTGGTTGATAATGGCGGGCATCATCAATTCTCCTGCGATCAACCCATTGTCGTTTGCCCCCAATTCGCCTGCGGACACTGCACGTATTGTATTCGCGGGATAGAAAATCTCTGCCTCAATCTACGGTCAATGGGCTATGAGGTTGAAGGCGCCTTTGCCGAATATGTACGCATCCCCAAGCACGCGGTCGAATCAGGCAATGTCTTCAACATGCCTGAAGGCTTAACCTATGAGGAGGCGTCCCTTGCCGAACCATTGGCATGTGTGATGAACGGCCAGAGCCTCGTAGGCGTTCATAGGGGCGATACGGTTTTAATCCTTGGTGCGGGACCTATCGGCCTTTTGCATCTCATTCTGGCCCGGCAATCCGGTGCGCTTAAAATATTCGTGAGTGAACCCAATCCAATACGGCGAGAAGCTGCCCTTGCTGCCGGAGCGGATCACGTCATCGACCCAATGAACGAAGATCTAAACGCGCATATTATGGCTGCGACAGAGGGACTTGGTGTTGATGTCGCTATCTGTGCGATTGGCATTCCAACTCTTGCAAATGACGCTATCACCCTTGTGCGAAACCAAGGACGTGTCAGCCTGTTTGCTGGTTTTTCAACCGGCGAAAGAGCCAATATCGATGTTAATGCCATCCATTATAAAGAACTATCGGTAACCGGTGCCTTTAGCTTAACGCGCTTTCACTTTGCGAACGCATTAAAGCTGCTTTCAACACAAACAGCAGCGTTTAAAGCGTTGATCACCCATCGTTACAACCTTGCCACTATTTCCGACGCGATTGCGACTGCCGAACAAGGCCACGCCATCAAGGTCGCTATTTCAGGGATGTAAATAGAAATGTCCGCGCCTATTGCCCCTTCCTGCACTATCAGCACGCCGCGGCGTGTACTGATCATTGGCGCAGGCATTAATGGTTGCGGCGTTTTTCGTGACCTCTGTTTGCAAGGCATTGAGTGCTTGCTCGTTGATCGTGGCGATATATGCGAAGGTGCGAGTGCTGCACCATCTAGGCTTATTCACGGCGGCATCAAATATCTTGAAACAGGTGAATTCAGGCTTGTTCGTGAATCCTGCATTGAGCGAAACCGTCTGCTTCACAACGCGCCTCATTATGTCAAACCGTTAGAAACGCTAATTCCGGTTCGCTCTTGGTTCGGTGGCCTTTTATCATCAGCGCTCCGCTTTATGGGCTCGAAGATTAAGCTTAATGATCGCGGCATCATCATCACCGAAATCGGCTTACGTCTTTATGATTTCTACAGCCATGCCATTAAGGTTTTACCAAACCATAGGTTTTTTAATCGTACCAAATTGAAGCATGAGGTACCCCTTTTCGACCAATCGATCATTGCAGCAGGGCTCTATTACGAGGGGCGCGTAACGCATGGCGAACGATTAGGTCTTGAGCTTGTTCTGGACGGGCTCCATGCCAATCCTTCAAGTCAAGTAGCCCTTTATCATACGGCAACCCCAACAGCTTCAACTCGCTTTCAACTGACCGATCAATTGACGGGCACTACAAGCGACATTGAAGCAGATTATGTCATCAATGCGGGCGGTGCATGGATTGATGACATCAATCACAGCCTTGGTCTTAAAACCCATTATATGGGCGGCTCAAAAGGCTCGCATCTGATCGTTGATCATCCAGAACTCTTCAACGCTTTGAAGGGTAGAATGATCTATTTTGGTACCGCTGACGGTCGGGTTAATCTTGCCTATCCTTTTTTCGGCCATGTCTTGATTGGCGCGACGGATATTAAAATTAATCATCCGGACGAGGCCTATTGCAGTGATGAAGAAATTGATTACCTCCTTGGTTCTATCAAAGAAATTTTTCCGACCATCCATATTGAGCAGCACCACATTCTTTTAACCTATTGTGGTGTCCGGCCTCTGCCCAGCAATGACAACACCACTATGGGCAATGTCAGCCGCGATCATTATATGGCGCAGGATCATATACCGGGCACTACGCTTCCCTTAGTGTCCTTGATTGGCGGCAAATGGACAACGTTTCGAGCGTTTGCCGATGACGTGTCTCATCACGTGCTTGCCCATTTCGGCATCAAGCGGACACACCAAACCGAAGAGGAAGCCATCGGCGGCGGGCGTCATTATCCGATAACAGAAATCGAACAGTCAGAATGGATCAGCAAAAAGGCTGAGCTTTATCGGTGCAAGCCTTCACGCATGGAAGAACTTCTCCATCGCTATGGAACCCGTGCCGAAAAAATCGCGGCGTTCGAGCGCGATGTCGGTTATGAGCCGCTTAAATCGGCTAACCAATATTCACGCGCGGAAATCACATTCCTATGTCGCAATGAATGGGTGCGTCGCCTTGCCGATATTCTGTTGCGTCGAACAGAGATGGCCATGGCCGGTCAGGTCAGCCTGCCTCTCATTCACGAGATTGCCGAAATCGCAGCCGCCGAATTGGCATGGGATGCGGATCGCAAGCGCGCCGAAATCGATGCAACCATCCACGCCATGCAACGCCGAAGCGTTCGGATGGCGGCTTGAAAACCAATCTATCCTCACATCGAAGATTTTCAGGAGAGTTTAAATGCCTATCAATATTTCACCGACCGGCCTAGCACGCGATCTGCAAGCGCGCGCCGATACGGGTAAGCCAATCCGCGTTGGATTGGTTGGTTCGGGTGAAATGGGCACCGATATCGTCGCGCGCATTGCCCATATGCAGGGCATTGAAGTGGGTGCCATATCCGAGTTGCGTTTACCCAATGCTGCAAAGGCCGTTGATATTGCCTATCAGGGTGAAAGCCGTTCGCAAATCGTCACAAGCCAGGATGCGCTCAACCGGGCCATGGAATCAGGTAAAATTGCGCTCACGGATAATGTCGATCATCTGATCCAGAGCGGATTGATCGATGTCGTCATTGATGCAACGGGCGTTCCTGCCGTAGGCGCCGAAATCGGCTTGCGCGCGATGGAGCATGGCAAGCATCTTGTGATGATGAATGTCGAGGCTGACGTCACCATCGGTGCCTATCTCAAAAGTGAAGCGGATCGTTTGGGTGTCACCTATTCGCTCGGCGCGGGCGATGAGCCTTCCTCCTGCATGGAGCTGATCGAATTTGTCTCCGCCATGGGCCATCCGATTGTTGCAGCAGGCAAAGGAAAAAATAACCCGCTAAACATCGACGCAATCCCCGATCTTTATGCTGAGGAAGCCAAACGGCGGAACATGAATGTCCGCATGCTGGTCGAGTTCGTTGACGGCTCGAAAACCATGGTCGAGATGGCCGCCATTGCCAATGCAACGGGACTTGTTCCCGATTGCCCCGGCATGCATGGGCCATCAGCAACGCTTGATCAGCTTTCCTCCGTGCTGGTGCCGCAAAAGGATGGCGGCGTTTTGTCGCAAATGGGCGTTGTTGATTATTCCATTGGCAAAGGCGTTGCTCCGGGCGTCTTTGTTGTCGCCGAAATGTCGCATCCGCGCATCCGCGAGCGCATGGAAGACTTGAAAATGGGCCATGGCCCCTATTTCACCTTTCATCGCCCCTACCATTTAACCTCGCTCGAAGTACCGCTGACCTGCGCACGTGTTGTTTTATATGGTAAGCCGGATATGGTGCCTTTACCAAAGCCCGTTTCTGAAGTTGGTGCTGTTGCCAAAAAAGATCTCAAACCCGGCGACACGCTCGATGCCATTGGCGAATATTGCTATCGCGCTTGGGTGATGAAGGCGGGGGATGCACGTGCGAAAGGGGTTGTTCCATGCGGCCTTTTGCACGGCGCCACCGTTACCAAGCCGATTGCGAAAGGCGAATTGATAACACGTGACAATGTGGCCGTTCCTGCAGGCTCCAAGATTGCCGAATTGCGCGCGCGTCAAGATAAATTAGTTTACGGACAGTGAGTATTCCGATGAAAAACGAATCCAAATCGAAGGCGAAGTCAGAGCCTGCCAATGTGCCCTTTGCCTTTCGCGCCTATTCGCCCGAGCAATTGCGCGATGTGTTGCGTAAAATGTATTTGATCCGCCGCTTTGAAGAAGGCGCGGAGGATTCCTACACGCGCGGTCTCATTCACGGCACCATGCATTTATCGATCGGCCAGGAAGCCAGCGCTTTGGGCATTTGCATGCCGCTTAAGAGCGATGACCAGATCACTTCCACCCATCGCGGCCACGGACATTGCATCGCCAAAGGCGCGCAGGTCGACCGGATGTTCGCTGAATTTTTTGGCAAAACAACTGGCTATTGCAAAGGCCGTGGCGGCTCCATGCACATTGCCGATGTAAGCCAAGGCAATCTGGGAGCGAATGGCATTGTGGCTGGCGGCATTCCAATTGCAGTGGGTGCTGCCCTTTCAGCCAAGATGCAGAAAAATGGCAAAGTCGTCATCTGTTTCTTCGGCGATGGCGCCAACAATGAAGGCGCGTTTCACGAATCCTTGAACATGGCCTCGATCTGGAAATTGCCGGTTGTTTTCGTATGCGAGAACAATGGCTATGGCATGTCGACATCCACCGCGCGTTCAACCGCCGTTGCCAATATCGCGGATCGTGCAGCGGGCTATTCCATGCCCGGCGTGATTGTCGACGGTAATAATTTCTCAGCCGTGGCTGAGGCATCAAGTGCCGCTATCGAGCGTGCGCGCAGAGGCGAAGGTCCAACGCTGATTGAAAGCAAGACCTATCGCCATCGCGGCCATTCGAAAAGCGACCGCAACCGCTATCGGACGAAAGAAGAAATCGACGAGTGGAAGGAGCTCCGCGATCCGATTGCTTTGTTCGAATCGGAATTGCGTCAATTCGGTATTTTGAACGATGCCGGCATTGAAGAGGTACGTGCCTCGGTCGAAAAAGAAATCGCCGATGCCATTCAATTTGCCAAAGACAGCCCCATGCCAAACACGGGCGCAGCACTTGATTATGTTTATACGGAGTTACCCCAATGAATAGCGCTGTGCGTGAATTGACCTATTCGCAGGCCATCCAAGAGGCCATGGCGATTGCGCTTGAATCCGATCCGCGCGTCTTTTTGATGGGTGAGGATATTGGTGTCTATGGCGGCGCTTTTCAGGTAACAGGCGATTTGGTGGAGCGGTTTGGCAGCGAACGCGTCATTGATATGCCGATCTCCGAGCTGGGTGGCGCGGGCTTGGCAGTTGGTGCAGCCATGACAGGCATGCGTCCGATTTTCGAATTTCAATTTTCGGATTTTGCAACACTCGCCATGGAACAAATCGTCAATCAGGCGGCCAAGATGCGCTTCATGTTGGGGGGTGAAGTTTCAGTCCCCCTCGTGATGCGTTTTCCTGCGGGCTCGGGCACGGGTGCAGCTGCCCAACACAGTCAAAGCTTGGAGGCGTGGCTTGCCCATGTGCCAGGCTTGAAAGTTATTCAGCCTGCAACACCGCATGATGCAAAGGGTCTTTTGCTCGCAGCCGTGCAAGATCCTGATCCGGTGATGATTTTCGAGCACAAGCTTTTGTACAAAGTGAAAGGCCCTGTACCGGAAGGCCATTACACCGTTCCGATTGGCAAAGCTGAAATTCGCCGTATGGGACGCGATGCAACCATTGTGGCTACATCGATCATGGTGCAGAAATCCCTCGAGGCCGCAGAAATTCTGCAAACGGAGGGCATTGACGTTGAAATCGTCGATTTGCGAACCATTCGTCCAATCGATCGTGAAACGGTCATCAACAGCGTCAAGAAGACAACGCGTTTATTGTGTGTCTATGAAGCGGTAAAAACCTTGGGCATCGGCGCTGAAATCAGCGCGATGGTCGCCGAGAGTGAAGCTTTTGATTATCTCGATGCACCCATCATGCGGTTGGGTGGTGCGGATAGCCCAATTCCCTACAATCCGGAACTTGAAAAATCCGTCGTGCCACAAGTGCCCGATATCGTCGCTGGAATCCGCAACCTTGTGCAAGGAAGGCGATAAGAATGCCGACCGAAATTATTCTTCCCAAAGTAGATATGGATATGGCCACAGGCCGTATCTCGAAATGGCTTGTGGCGGAAGGCGCTACTGTCAAACAAGGCGATCCGATTTTTGAAATTGAAACGGATAAAGCCGCGATGGAAGTTGAGGCTCCGGCCTCCGGTACGCTGGGCAATATTATAGCCCATGAAGGGGCCGATGTGCCTGTCGGCAATCCTGTTGCCTGGATTTATGCAGCCGGTGAAGCGGTTGCAGCGCCTCTCAAGAAAGAGACTGTGCAAGCCGCAACACAAGCTGCGGAAGCATCACCTGTTACGCAAGCAGCCGTTTCTGTTGAACGCACGGCGCAAACCTCGGGCGATATCCGCGCCACACCCCTTGCCAAGCGTTTGGCTCGTGAGGGCGGCATTGATCTATCACATGTTAAAGGCAGCGGTCCGCATGGCCGAATTGTAAGCGCTGATATTGAAGATGCGATAGCCGCGCGTTCCACAAAGTCCACGGTTCAAGACATTGTACCTGTTGCCAATGCGACGGAACACGATGCGCGCACGCGCGCCTATTTCGAACCCGGCAGCTTTGAAGAACTCCCGCACGATTCGATGCGCAAGACGATTGCGCGTCGGTTGCTGGAAGCCAAGCAAACCATCCCGCATTTCTACGTGTCAGCCGATTGCGAGTTGGATGCACTGATGGCCGCGCGTGAAGCGATCAATGCGTCGGCGCCAAAGGGTGCAGATGGCAAGCCTTTATACAAACTCTCGGTCAATGATTTCGTGATCAAGGCCTTGGCGGTAGCGTTGATGCGCGTGCCGGATGCCAATGTAACCTGGACCGAAAACGCCATGCTCAAACACAAGCATGCGGATGTCGGCGTTGCGGTATCGATTCCCGGCGGATTGATCACGCCGATTGTGCGCAAGGCTGAGTTGAAGTCGCTCTCCGCCATCTCAAACGAGATGAAAGATTTGGCGTCGCGTGCACGTAATCGCAAATTGAAGCCGGAAGAATATCAAGGCGGCTCAACGGCGGTCAGCAATCTCGGCATGTTTGGCGTTAAAAACTTCCAAGCGATTGTAAACCCGCCGCATGCGACCATTTTGGCGGTCGGCGCGGGCGAGCAACGCGCGGTGGTTAAAAACGGCCAGCTCAGCGTTGCAACGGTGATGACGGTGACGTTCTCAACCGATCACCGCGCGGTCGATGGCGCGTTGGGAGCCGAGCTCTTGCAGGCCTTCAAATCGCTGATCGAAAATCCGGTTGGAATGCTGGTTTAATTTTTTCCGATTTTAGTGGGGTAGACACTCATGTCCCAAGCCTACGACATTCTCATCATCGGCGGCGGGCCGGGCGGCTATGTCACCGCCATCCGTGCGGCGCAACTTGGCTTTAAAACCGCCGTGGTGGAACGCGAGCATCTGGGTGGTATTTGTTTGAACTGGGGCTGCATTCCAACAAAGGCGCTGCTGCGCTCCGCCGAGATCTTCCATCAGGCAACGCATGCCAAGGATTACGGTCTCTCGCTGGAAGGCAAAATGGGCTTTGACATTGCTGATATCGTCAAGCGCTCGCGCGGCGTATCGGGCCAGTTGAATGGCGGCGTGGGATTCTTGCTCAAGAAGAACAAGGTCGATGTCATCTGGGGCGAAGCCAAAATCACCAAGCCGGGCGAAGTCGTCGTCGGCAAGGCCACCAAGCCCGCCGTACAACCGCAGCACCCCGTGCCGAAGGGCGTGTTGGGCGAAGGCACCTACACGGCCAAGCACATCATCGTCGCAACAGGCGCACGTCCGCGTGCGCTCCCCGGCATCGAGCCGGACAAGAAACTGATCTGGACCTATTTTGAAGCCATGGTGCCCGACTTCATGCCGAAATCGCTCATCGTCATGGGCTCAGGCGCGATCGGTATCGAGTTTGCGAGCTTCTACCGCTCGCTGGGCGCGGACGTCACGGTTGTCGAAGTGATGCCGCAAATCCTGCCCGTGGAAGACGCGGATATCGCAGCGGTGGCGCGCAAGCGCTTCGAAAAACTCGGCATGAAGATTATGTCGAGCGCGAAGGTCACGGCGGTTAAAAAGAACGCCAACTCGGTTACGGCCACCATCGTGGATGAGAAGGGCACCGCGCAAGAGATCACCGCGGATCGTCTCATCTCCGCCGTTGGCGTCATCGGCAATATTGAAGGCCTTGGCCTTGAAGCGCTCGGCGTTAAAACCGATCGCGGCTGCATCGTCACCGATGGTTTAGGCAAAACCAATGTCGCTGGCATCTATGCCATAGGTGATGTAGCAGGCCCGCCCATGCTGGCGCACAAGGCCGAGCATGAGGGTGTTCTAACCGTGGAAGCCATCAAGGGCCTTCACGTCCACGCAATGGACAAACACAAGATCCCCGGCTGCACCTATTGCCACCCGCAAATCGCTTCCGTCGGCTTAACCGAAGCCAAAGCGAAGGACGCTGGCTACACGCTCAAAGTCGGCCGCTTCCCCTTTATGGGCAATGGCAAAGCCATCGCCCTCGGCGAGCCGGACGGGCTTGTTAAAACCATCTTCGACGCCAAGACCGGCAAGCTCTTGGGCGCGCATATGGTAGGCGCAGAAGTTACCGAGCTCATCCAAGGCTTCGTTGTCGCCATGGGCTTAGAAACCACGGAAGAAGACTTGATGCACACCGTCTTCCCGCATCCGACCCTATCCGAAATGATGCATGAAAGCGTACTCGACGCCTATGGGCGTGCCATCCATATATAAGGGTGTGACGGAATTCGATTCCGTCCCCGCGGAGTGAATGTTATGGCCACCGTCATTGATCTCATAAAAGACGATCCGCGTAAGGCCGCGCGTCATCCCGAAAAAGCCAATCGTCCGGATAGCCCCATTCAGCGCAAGCCCGATTGGATCAGGGTTAAAGCGCCAGGTTCGCCGCTTTGGGCTGAAACCAACCGCATCGTCAAAGAGCACGGCCTCGTTACCGTGTGCGAGGAAGCTGGTTGCCCGAATGTCGGCGAGTGCTGGGAGAAAAAGCACGCGACCTTCATGATCATGGGCGATACATGCACGCGGGCCTGCGCGTTTTGTAACGTCAAAACCGGCATGCCCAACGCGCTCGACCAAGATGAACCAGCCAAGATCGCCGATGCGGTAGCCAAACTCGGCCTTTCGCACGTCGTCATCACATCGGTCGACCGTGATGATTTGAAAGACGGCGGCGCCCAGCATTTTGCCGAGGTGATTAGGGCCATTCGCGCGCGCTCACCCAAAACGACAATCGAAATTCTAACACCGGATTTCTTACGGAAAGACGGGGCTTTAGAGATTGTTGTTGAAGCTAAACCTGACGTTTTTAATCACAATCTCGAAACCGTTCCATCCAACTATCTGACGGTTCGTCCCGGTGCGCGCTACTTCCATTCGATCCGACTTTTGCAACGGGTCAAAGAACTCGATCCGACGATTTTTACCAAATCCGGCATCATGGTGGGCTTGGGCGAGGAGCGGAACGAAGTCCTGCAATTGATGGATGATCTGCGTTCGGCGGATGTCGATTTTCTCACCATCGGTCAATATTTGCAGCCGACCAAAAAGCATCACGCCGTGATCGATTTCATTACGCCGGATGCGTTCAAAGCCTATGAGACGATCGCTTATACAAAGGGCTTTTTATTGGTATCCTCGACGCCATTGACGCGCTCGTCGCATCACGCTGGCGATGATTTTGCCAAGCTTCGTGCGGCGCGCGACAAACAGCTGGGTCGATAATGCCCACGTTTCAATCCGCACGTTCCGTTGGCTATGCAACGCATCAAATGTTCGATCTCGTTGCCGATGTTGAGCACTATCCGGAATTTCTGCCGCTCTGCGAAGGCTTAAAAATTCGCAGACGCTCGACACTTGACGATGGCCGCGAAGTTCTATTGGCCGATATGACTGTTGGCTACAAAGCCATCCGCGAAACCTTCACATCCCGCGTAACGCTTGATCGCGCCAATCTTAAAATTCTCGTCGAATATGTTGATGGCCCCTTTAGCCATCTCGAAAATCGCTGGGTTTTTGTCGATATCGGCACCGGAACACGCGTTGATTTTTATATCGATTACGCCTTTAAAAATCGCATGTTGGGCATGCTGATGGGCGCTATGTTTGAAGCTGCTTTTAAGCGTTTTTCCGATGCCTTCGTTGCGCGCGCCGGCATCGTTTATGGAACGCCCGCTTAGCGCGCCAATTCTTCCATCAAATCGAAGGCTTGAAGAACCGCTGAAGCGCGTATGTTTTCGCGCCCGATATCTCCAAATCGCCTTTCACGATGAAGCGTTGGTGATCCTTTTTTGGCACATGCAAAATGCACAAGCCCCACAGGTTTAAGGTCCGACCCACCGCCGGGGCCGGCAATGCCCGTGATAGAAACCGCGATATCAGCGAGGGAATGCGCCAGCGCGCCTTCGGCCATCGCCCGCGCCACGCTTTCGCTGACGGCGCCGTCACGTGCAATGAGCTTAGGATCAACGCCCAACATATCGGCTTTGGCTTCGTTGGAATAGGTAACAAACCCACGATCCACGACGGCCGAAGAACCTGGCACGCCCGTTAAAGCACCTGCGACAAGGCCGCCTGTGCATGATTCCGCCGTCACCACTTTTAATCGAAGCGCGAGGCAATGTTGGATCAGCGTTTCGGCTCGACCATTAATGATCGCCAAATCCGTCATCTTTATTCGCTTGCTGGCAATTGAAGAGTAGCAACCGCTTGCGCCGCAATGCCTTCTCTACGGCCGGTAAATCCCAATTGCTCGGTCGTTGTTGCTTTTACACCAACGCGATCGACCATAACGCCGCAAATGGCCGCGATCTTTTCGCGAATACTGTCACGATGCGGACCAATCTTCGGGCTTTCGCAAATGATGGTTGTGTCGAGATGAACAATCCGGCCACCCCGCATTTTTACCCGCTCAACCGCATATTCTAAAAAGATGCTCGAATCCGCGCCTTTCCACTGCACATCGGAAGGTGGAAAATGCGAACCAATATCGCCATCGGCCAAAGCCCCAAAAACCGCATCGGTTAGGGCGTGAAGGACAACATCGGCATCGGAATGGCCGCAGAGGCGATGGGTATGGGGTATGGAAACACCACCTAAAATAACCTGATCACCTTCGGCAAAGGCGTGAACATCATATCCGATGCCGGTTCTGGTTTCGGTCGTACCCATTGTTTTCTCTCTCGCCGCAACGAAATCCGCAGAGGTCGTCAGTTTGGTATTGTCCAATTCGCCATCAAAAACATAAACGGGATGACCTGCCCATTCGGCGATTGACGCATCATCGGTAAAATCAACGCCTTTATGCGTGGCTGCCGCACGATGGGCTTTTAAGAGGAGATCGAATTTAAACGCTTGCGGCGTTTGAACGGCCTTAAGATCACGCCGGGGAGGCGTATCGGTAATCTGGCCATCCACCGTAATCCGCTTAATCGTATCCGTTACGGGAACCCCCGGTATCGCGGCGCCTCTCGAAAATGCGGCTTCGATGCTGCGGCCGACAAGCGATTTGCTCGTAAAGGGACGGGCCGCATCATGCACCAAAATAAGATCTGGTACCTTGGAAAGCGCAGCGAGCGCCTCAAGTCCGGAATGGCCCGATGCCTGTCGTGTGGCGCCGCCATGGGCGGGTGATAAAATGCGCGACACGATTTCCGGTTCAAGCGAAGCAATGGCTGATCGATACAGCGCTTCATCATCGGGATGGATCACGCAAAGAATGGATTTAACGCGATGGTCGGCCGCTAGCGCCCGAATGCTCCGCGCCAACACGGTTTCCCCGCCGATATCAAGATATTGCTTTGGCCGATCAAGACCCACACGCAAGCCACGTCCGGCCGCGACAATCAGCGCAGCAACGTGGATTCGATCAGGAACGGTCAAAAAAGGCGACATCCTTGACGATTTGAAACTTTTGCGCGGTCAGGTCAACAGAGGCCGATCGTAAACGGGCTTGGGTGCAACCCAATAAATGAGGGCCATGCCAAATTTTAATTTTGCAACGCAGCATAAAGTCTAATATATAGGCAGATAAATTGGCTGCCTTATTTTTATGCAAAATTTAAATATCATTCAGATTGGTCCTGAAATATTGCGTGGAAGGGCGATTTTAGCGCCGATGTCCGGCGTGACGGATCACATCTTCCGGCGGATCGCACGCCGTTTTGGCGCATCGCTTGTCGTTTCTGAAATGGTGGCCTCGGATGAGTTTGTCCGCGGATCCGAAGAATCCCGCCTACGCGCCGAGGGCAATGGCATTGACCAACACGTCGTTCAAATTGCCGGTTGTGAACCCCACTGGATGGGGGAAGCGGCGCGGCTTGCTGAAGCGACGGGCGCTTCCGTCATCGATATCAATATGGGGTGCCCCGCCAAACGGGTGACAGGTGGATATGCGGGCTCTGCCTTGATGCGGGATCTTGATCATGCCGAGCGGCTGATTGAAGCGACCGTCGGCGCTGTTTCGATCCCTGTTACCGTCAAAATGCGGCTTGGCTGGGATGATCGCTCCATCAATGCGCCCGAGCTTGCCCGTCGTGCCGAGGCGCAGGGGGTTAAATTGATCACGGTCCATGGTCGCACCCGTTGCCAATTTTATAAAGGCCAAGCCGATTGGGATGCGATCCGCCCCGTTAAAGAGGCCGTTGCCATTCCGGTCATCGCGAATGGGGATTGCCATTCTTTGGCTGACGCTCATGCCATGCTCGCAGCGTCCAAAGCCGATGGTGTGATGATCGGTCGTTCAGCCTTGGGACGTCCTTGGTTGGTCGGTCAAATTGCGCGCGGATTAGAGGGCGAGCACCCGGTACCCGATCCATCGCCGACGGCGCGGCTTGAGGCCGCTATCGAGCATTACGAAGGTTTATTATCGGCCATGGGGATTGAGACAGGAATCCGCCATGCGCGCAAACATATCGCGGCCTATGCGGATGATGCCTTAAGTCTTTCGCAAGAAGATCATTCCGAATGGCGCCAAGAAAGCGTGACGTCGAATTCGCCGTCCCGGGTCATTCAATTGCTCACGCTTTTGTATCAGGTCCAGCCAACAAGGAGCGCGGCATGACAATGCCTTCGAGCGGCCGCTTAGGTGTGGCGGAGAATCGCAGCGAGGCGATTTTAAATGTCTTGCCACTGCCGGTCATTGTTGTGGGTACCGATGATCGCGTTGTGGAGGCCAATTTGGCAGCTCAATCGTTTTTTCAAATGAGCCGATCCGTTTTAAGGCGGCATAAATTGGCCGAAATAGTGCCGTTCGGTTCCCCTTTATTGTCGCTGGTTGATCAAGTGCGCGCCAATGGTGGCAGCGTTAGCGAGTACCGCGTCGATATCGGTACGCCGCGCATTGGGACGGACAAGATTGTCGATCTCTACGCGACGCTTGAATCGGACGATGCCCATGACGTGGTCATTATGCTGCAAGAAAAGACAATTGCTGAAAAAATGGACAGGCAATTGACCCATCGTGGAGCAGCGCGCTCGATCTCGGCGATGGGTTCGATGCTCGCTCACGAAATAAAAAATCCTCTTTCCGGCATTAGAGGCGCGGCCCAACTGCTCGAAACCTCCGTCATGGATGAAGATCAAAGCCTGCTGCGACTTATTTGTGATGAGACAGATCGCATCGTCAAATTGGTGGATCGATTTGAAAACTTTGCCGATGGTGGCCCCATAGAACGCGAATCCATCAATATTCACAGCGTGTTGGAGCATGTGAAGCGGTTAGCGATATCGGGTTTTGCGCGGCATATTCGTTTCGCCGAAAATTATGATCCGTCTTTGCCGCATGTCTGGTGCAATAAGGATCAATTGATCCAAGTCTTTCTAAATCTTGTTAAAAATGCGGCCGAGGCGATTGGGCCGGACGCGGTAGATGGCGAGATTGAGATTTCGACCGCCTATCGTGCCGGTGTCCGCATGGTTGTGCCGGGGAGCAATAATCGTGTCGCGCTTCCGCTTGAGATTTGTATCCGCGACAATGGTCCGGGCGTTCCCGAAGATTTGATGAGAAGCCTGTTCGATCCCTTTATTTCGACAAAGGCATCGGGGACTGGCCTCGGTCTTGCTTTGGTATCCAAAATCATTGGTGACCATGGTGGGGTAGTTGAATGTGAGTCATTGCCGCGTCGGACGATTTTTAGAGTTCTTTTATCGATGCAAACTCCACGCGATCTGAGCGTGACAGAAAGTAACGGATAGCGCATGCCAAATGGTACGATCCTTGTGGCCGACGATGACGCGGCCATTCGCACGGTTCTCAATCAGGCATTAGGACGCGCCGGATATGAGGTGCGCGTCACGGGGCAGGCCAGTACGCTGTGGCGCTGGGTAGCGGCAGGTGAGGGTGATCTGGTTGTCACCGATGTTGTCATGCCCGATGAAAACGCGTTCGACCTTTTACCACGCATCAAAAAATTGCGCCCTGATTTACCCGTGATCGTGATGAGTGCGCAAAATACTTTTATGACCGCCATTCGTGCCTCTGAGCGGGGTGCTTATGAATATCTTCCAAAGCCGTTCGATTTAAAAGAACTTCTCGCCGTGATCAGCCGGGCGCTCACCCGTCCGCGGGGCGTGGTGCAATCGCCCTCGGACGGTATCAATGAAGAAATTCCATTGGTCGGCCGCTCGCCTGCCATGCAGGAATTGTATCGGTCTTTAGCGCGCTTAATGGCGACCGAGCTCACCGTGATGATCATGGGAGAATCAGGAACCGGCAAGGAGCTTGTCGCCCGTGCTTTGCATGATTACGGCAAGCGTCGGAAGGGTCCTTTTGTTGCCGTCAACATGGCCGCTATTCCGCGTGATTTGATTGAAAGCGAATTGTTCGGTCACGAGCGCGGCTCTTTTACCGGCGCGGTTAATCGCGCAACGGGCCGCTTTGAACAGGCTGAAGGCGGAACGCTGTTCCTCGATGAAATTGGCGATATGCCGATGGAAGCCCAGACGCGTTTGTTACGCGTACTGCAAGAAGGCGAATATTCAACCATAGGCGGAAGAACCTCGATCAAAACCGATGTTCGGATTGTGGCAGCCACCAACAAAGATTTGCGCGTGGCCATTCAACAAGGACTTTTCCGCGAAGACTTGTTTTTCCGTTTAAATGTCGTGCCGCTTCGCTTGCCCCCACTGCGAGAGCGCATTGAAGATCTCCCCGATCTTGTCCGGCATTTTTTCATCTTGGCGGAAAAGGAAGGCCTGCCCGCCAAACAAATCGATACGGGCGCATTGGAGCGGCTTAAACGGCATCGTTGGCCAGGCAATGTGCGCGAGCTCGAAAACCTTGTTCGTCGCTTTGCAGCGCTCTACCCGCAAGAAACAATTACCGAAGCCATCGTTGATGTCGAATTGGTCGAGACACCAACCTTCGGCTCGATATCGTCTGGCGAACCAAGAATTGCCGCGACATTGAGCGAGTCGGTTGAGCATCATTTGGATGTTTATTTTGCTGGCTTTAAAGGCGACCTTCCTCCTCCGGGGCTTTATCATCGCATTCTTCGAGACGTTGAGGAGCCGCTCATTAATGCCGCCATGGCAGCGACACGGGGCAATCAGATCAAAGCAGCGGAGCTTTTGGGCGTTAACCGCAACACGCTGCGCAAAAAAATCCGCGATCTCGATATCCGCATCATCCGGACGCTGCGCTAGGATTATGCACGCTTAATTTATCTCGACCGTCCATTAGCCGTGGTCATTCGGCAACACTGTTGCTATATTGCATCAGTGAACGGGGTCGTTCTGAGATAGACGAGGAGTAGCGTCCTTATGGCGCTCTTGGGTATGTTTGGCACGAAATCGGTGAGCCAACAGAGGGTAGGGGTTCGCCTTTCATCCTTTTGGCGGAGCGCATTCGGCATTCTGGTTGTTGCCTTCGCGCTGACATCGGCTTTGGCCACCTTCCTCGTTTTAGCCAATTTTGTGCCTGTCGTTCCCACCCGCGACGTGGTGATCAGCCTCTTTGCCGTTAATGGATTACTGATCGGCCTTTTGTTGATCATGGTGGGCGTTGATGCCTATCGCCTTTTAAAAGCCCGTCGCGCGGGTTTGGCAGGTTCCGCCCTTCATGCGCGTATCGTGTCGCTCTTCGCCTTCGTTGCTGCGGCACCCGCTGTGCTGGTGGCCATAGTGGGTTGGTTGACGCTTGAACGAGGCATCGACATTTCGTTCAGCGGTCAGATTAAAGAATTGCTTCAAACTTCGGTTGAAGTAGCCAAAGCCTATCAAGAATTTCAATGCCGCGCGATTGGTCGCGAAGTGCGCTTAATGGCGGCCGATATCGGACAAGCGCGTCCGGTGTTCGACAAGGATCAAGCGGTCTTTCGTGAGTTCATGCGCTCGCGATCGTACTTCTTGGGATTTTTTGTAGCCGTCATGCTCAAATCCGATGGCTCGGCGATTGAACGCATCGATAATGTTGCGGTACCCGATTTGAAATTGCCGAAATCCGAAGAATTTGCCGCAGCCGAAGAGTCAGGCGACGGCATTTGCCTCTTGCAAGCCGACAGCAATATTTTCCGTGCTTTGGTCAAAATTCCGGGCTTCGATAGCAATTATTTGCTCGTTGCTCGAACCATTGATCCCAAAGCCCTCCAATTCCCCCAACAGGCGGAACTGGCCGTTCGGTATTATGACGCGCTCGCCGAACAAAAGCTCGGCGTGCAGATCGCCTTTGCCACCATGTATGCGTTGATCTCGTTGATCCTCTTGCTCTCCGCTGTGTGGATCGGCTTAAGCTTTGCCAATTGGTTAGTGGCGCCCATTCGGCGGCTCATTTTCGCGACCGATCAAGTCGCGAGCGGCAATTACGATGTTCGCGTTCCGGTGACAAGCAATGAAGGCGATCTCGGCCATCTCGGCGAAACCTTCAATAAAATGGCCGCCGAGCTTGGTCATCAAACCGAAAATCTTCAAACCGCCAACACGCTGATGGATCAAAGACGTCGCTTCACCGAAGCCGTTCTATCGGGCGTATCCGCTGGCGTGATTGGATTGGATGGTGAAGGAAGGGTGACTGTTTTAAATCCTTCCGCCGAGCAGTTATTGGGCGAAATTTCTTCATCGTTAAAAGGTCAAAAATTGGCTGAAGCCATTCCCGCTTTTGCCGAATTTATCAACCGTGAAATTGTTGATCGCGGCCGTCCTGTGCAAGGTCAAATTGAATACAATGAAGGCACGCGGGATCGATCGCTGACGGTTCGTGTCACAAGCGAACAAGCCAGCGACATGCAACAAGGTGCAATCGTAACCCTCGATGACATCACGGATCTGGTGACCGCACAAAGAACATCGGCGTGGGCCGATGTCGCGCGTCGCATTGCGCACGAAATTAAGAATCCGTTAACACCTATTCAACTCTCGGCCGAACGCATTCGCCGCAAATATGGCAAAGTCATCACCACCGATCGCGAAATCTTTGATCAGTGTACGGACACGATCATTCGCCAAGTGGACGATATCAAACGCATGGTCGATGAGTTCTCGTCTTTCGCGCGTATGCCAAAGCCTTTGCCGGAAGTCGAAGATGTCTCAAGCGTTATTCGGCAAGTGTTGTTTCTTATGCGTGTCGCCCATCCAGAAATTAATTTTTTGGATGCGATACCCAAGGATCTCCCGAAGGCGAGTTTTGATCGGCGTCTCATTTCGCAAGCGCTCACCAATATCGTCAAAAACGCAACGGAATCCATTCTTGCTGTTCCCAGCACGGAGCGCGGGCAGGGCGAAATTTTGGTGTCAGTTGATGCCACTCAATTGGGCATTCTTTCCATTGAGATTACGGACAATGGCAAAGGCTTTCCAACCGAAAGCCGCCAGCGTTTGCTCGAGCCCTATATGACGACGCGCGCGGGCGGAACGGGGCTTGGCTTGGCCATCGTCGGTAAAATTTTTGAAGATCATGGTGGCGGCATCGAATTGCTGGATCGGGCCGATGCGGGTCGGGGTGCGCGTGTTCGTTTGTGGTTTCCCATTGATGGCTTAAACGCCGATCAAATGGCTGCCAGTCCGTCAGCGGAGAAGAAACAATGAGTGCTGATATTCTCATCGTCGATGACGAGGCGGACATCCGAGATCTTGTTGCAGGCATTCTCGAAGATGAAGGCTTTAAATGCCGAACGGCCGCCAATGCAGATGATGCTTTAGGTGAAATTTCAACCCGTCGGCCGCATCTGATTTTTCTCGATATTTGGATTCAGGGCTCTCGGCTCGACGGGTTACAATTGCTCGACATCATCAAAGAGCAAAATCCCGATTTGCCCGTGGTGATGATTTCGGGCCACGGCAATATCGAAACCGCCGTCTCCGCCATCAAGCGTGGCGCCTATGATTTCATTGAAAAGCCGTTCAAATCGGACCGGCTTTTATTGGTTGCCGATCGTGCGCTTGAAACCTTTCGCCTGCGTCGCGAAATCCGCGAGCTCAGGACCAAGGCCCCGATGATCAATGAGCTGATCGGGCGGTCGACAGCGATCAATCAGTTAAGGCAAACCATCGAACGCGTCGGCGCAAGCCATGCCCGCGTGCTGATCGCAGGTCCATCGGGTAGCGGCAAGGAAATCGTCGCGCGGATGATCCACGCCTCGTCGGATCGCGCCTCTGGTCCCTTCATCGCGCTCAATGCGGCAACCATTACGCCGCAATCGATGGAAGCCGAGCTCTTTGGCGTTGAGGACGGATCAAGCGGCGCAAACAGGATTGGCGCTTTTGAAGAGGCGCATGGCGGCACTTTATACCTCGATGAAGTGGCCGATATGCCGAAGGAGACCCAGAGCAAAATCCTTCGCGTGCTTATTGATCAGACGTTTCAGAGGGTCGGCGGCACCAGCAAAGTTGCCGTCGATGTCCGTATTCTGTCGTCGACCTCGCGTGACTTGATGGCGGAAGTCCAATCCGGACGTTTTCGCGAAGATTTGCTGCACAGGCTAAACGTAGTGCCGGTTCGCGTGCCGTCATTGTCGGAGCGGCGCGAGGATATTCCAGATTTAGTTGCTCATTTTATGGAGCAAATTGAACGCATGTCCGGTTTGGCGCAGCGACCGGTCGCTGAGGATGCCTTGGCCGTCCTGCAAGCCCATGATTGGCCGGGCAATGTGCGCCAACTGCGCAACAGTGTTGAGCGAATGCTCATCATGGCGGGTGGCGAGCCGAATTCGACGATTACGGCGGATCTCTTGCCGACGGATGTCGGCGCGTCTGTTCCGTCTTTGCCCGGCGGGCAGGGGGGCGAAAAGCTCATGTCCTTGCCGCTGAGGGAAGCGAGAGAGGTATTTGAGCGTGAATATCTGATTGCGCAGGTAAACCGGTTCAGCGGCAATATTTCGCGGACGGCTGAATTTGTGGATATGGAACGCTCCGCTTTGCATCGGAAGCTGAAATCGCTCGGGGTAGGTTGAAGCGCAAGGGGGAGTTGACTATCTATACCAATAGTTGAAAATTTTAAGGCGACCTGCGTTGTGTTTGTGTCAGCAGGATCGTTCGAGTGATGAACTAAACCGCGATAAAAGAGAGGCCCGTGAGCCCGTATGCTCCGGCAAAAACAAAAAGGGTAAAAAAATGGCGACAGAACGCGCACAAAACCTTCAAGATACGTTTCTGAACCAAGTTCGGAAAAGCAAAATTCCATTGACGATTTTCCTGATCAACGGCGTTAAACTGCAAGGCGTCGTGACATGGTTTGATAATTTTTGCCTGCTATTACGCCGGGACGGTCATTCGCAGCTGGTCTATAAACATGCGATTTCTACGATCATGCCCGGATCGCCTGTTACGCTTTTTGATCCAACGGATGAAACCGGCGCGGTCCTGAAGGACTGAGGTGGCAAAAGACCCGCACGTTTCGGGCCGGTTTACCGTCGGTCCTGAAGACAATACCAAAGACATATCGGTTGGCACGCGCACGCTTGTGATTGGTCCTTACCTCACAAGCCGTGCGGCGGCGCGCCGTGCCGCGTCTGGCGCGCCCGAGAGCAATACGAGAGACTTTGAGGCTCGAATTGAGGAGGCTTCAGGCCTCGCAGCCGCCATCGATATCGTGCTTGTGGCCTCCATGATCATCCCGATTGCTGCTCCTCGGCCTGCGACCTTTATCGGTACGGGTAAAATCGAGGAGTTGCACGACTATGTCGAAAATGAAGACATTACGCTCGTCGTCGTCGATTGCGCGTTAAGTCCCGTTCAACAGCGCAATTTAGAACGCGCGCTTGAAGTAAAGGTAATTGACCGGACGGGCCTTATTTTGGAAATCTTCGGGCGCCGCGCGCGCACCAAAGAAGGCACCTTACAGGTCGAATTGGCGCATTTATCGTATCAAAAGAGCCGATTGGTCCGTTCTTGGACCCATTTGGAGCGCCAGCGCGGCGGCTTCGGCTTTTTGGGTGGTCCGGGCGAAACACAGATTGAAGCCGATAGGCGTCTCATTCAAGAACGCATGATCAAGATCGAAAAGGACCTTGAATCTGTCAAACGGACGCGAGGCTTGCATCGCAAGGGCAGGGATCGGGCGCCTTATCCGATTGTAGCCCTCGTGGGCTACACGAATGCGGGTAAATCGACCTTGTTTAACCGGTTAACGTCGGCTGAAGTGCTGGCCGAGAACATGCTGTTTGCCACGTTAGATCCGACCGCCCGCGTCACCAAATTGCCCCATGGCGCGCCCATTATCCTTTCCGATACCGTCGGCTTTATCTCCGATCTCCCAACCATGTTGGTGGCAGCCTTTAGAGCCACCTTGGAAGATGTCATTTCGGCCGACGTGATCCTTCACGTCCGCGACGTTTCGCATGGCGATACCGAAGCGCAAGCGGCCGACGTCGTCACTATTCTCAGAGATCTCGGCATTGATCCCGATGATCACGGTCGCTTGATCGAGGTTTGGAATAAAGCGGATCTGTTATCGGACGAAGAGCGGCAACGGCTGACAGGCCGCATGGATAGCCGTCCGCTCGCCGAAAAGCCTGTTTTGGTTTCCGCGATAACGGGCGACGGTATTGTTGATTTGCTCACGCTCATTGAAAAGCGGGTCGCGCGCGCCAGCATTGTCTATTCGGTAGCGCTCGGACCAGCCG
>Ga0214164_1000349_pt1 | contig 30926 bp, 30 predicted proteins | sample TroBogepilimnion_13_FD_153003 | JGI IMG/M metagenome (GOLD analysis project Ga0214164, IMG submission 153003) | Freshwater microbial communities from Trout Bog Lake, WI - Practice 03JUN2009 epilimnion v4 | ecosystem: Environmental > Aquatic > Freshwater > Lake > Epilimnion/Euphotic zone ...
ATCAAAGAAAAATTAAAGGGACTGAGTCCGGTGCAATACCGAAATCAATCCCTTATGGTAACCTAACTAAACTGTCCAACTTTAATGGGTCAGTTCAAATCAAGCGGCTTTTTAATTCAAACTTAATTTACTCGGTCACAATGCGCTGAGAATTTTGAATTCTAGTTTTTGTGCGCTCATTACTGCCCAAGTGCACCGCCAATTCATTCAGCGCCAAACGATATACATCGCGCTTAAACTCAATCACGCTCTCCATTGGCACCCAATACTCACTCCAACGCCAAGCATCAAACTCCGGATGTGGGGTTGCGCGTAGCGATACATCACTATCACGACCCACTAAACGTAATAAAAACCAAATTTGCTTTTGGCCTTTATAACTTCCACGCCATTCCCGCTTAATCCAAGTCGTCGGAACGTCATAACGCAACCAGTCACGGGTGCGGCCTAAAATTTTTACATGTTCAGGGCGCAATCCAACTTCTTCCATCAGTTCCCGATACATGGCTTCTTCTGGGCTTTCGCCTTGTTTTATGCCACCTTGCGGGAACTGCCAAGAGTGTTCGCGGATGCGCTTACCCCAAAAAACCTGATTGTGGACATTACTAATAATAATGCCGACATTCGGGCGATATCCATCGCGATCTATCATCACAAACAACCTAAATAATTTAATGTAATTTTTTCATACTTCGTCACATATTGAAAGGCATGCTTTCAATATCGACCTTATAAAATCTCAACAACCCGCCAATTGAAGCTTTGAAAGCCAGTTTATTTTTTCCAGGTCAACTATCACAAATCAGGCGCGTTAAATGTGTAAATGCAAGTTAGAATAGAAACTATAGACCCAATGAGCGATTACCTTGAAATCACCTAGCAAACATATTTTTTTAACCATTATTAGTTTGTACATATCAAGCTTTATGAGCCTATGTTTTGCGGGTAGCGCATACATCACCAATCAAGGAGAAAATACCGTCTCAGTGATTGACACCTTCTCCAACCAAGTCATCAACACAATCAAAGTAGGATTAAAACCTGTCGGTGTGACAGTATCATCAATTAACCATCGCGCTTACATTTCAAATGTCGATGGACAAAGCATTTCAGTCATCGACACCACCAAAAATAAACTGATTAATAGCTACCCCATTAAAGGTTCACCAGTTGGCATAGTCATTTCACCAGACAACGAAACACTTTATGTGGCTGATTGGACCGACGACCGCATTTACGTGTTAGATGCCATCACCTTAAAAGCCCAAACTGAAATCAAGGATGGCAAAGCGCCAGCCGGCATGGTGATAAGCCCTGATGGCAAAAAGCTTTACATTGCCAACCGCGATACTAATGACGTTGCCGTGATTGATACAACAACACGCCAAATCAGCCATCGCATAGCTGTGGGCAAACACCCATTCGGATTGGCAATAAGCAAAAATGGCAATGAGCTTTATGTCGTCAATGTTATTAGCAACTCCGTTTCCGTCATCAACACCACTAGCTTAAAAGGCGAAGCTATTAACGTTGGCGACCATCCGTACTGTGTCACGCCGAGCAAAGACGGGCTTTTCTTATTTGTGACAAATACCCAAGACGATAGCGTTTCGGTGATTGATCTCGCTAAAAAACAAAGTATCGCAACCATCAAAGTGGGCGAAGTGCCTGAAGGCATCAACACAGATGATCTCACAGGCAATATTTATGTGGCGAACTGGGGAAGCAACCAATTGAGTGTCATAGATGGGCAAACGCAAAAACTCATCACACAGATCAAAACGGGTGATAAAAGTCGGGCATTTGGCCATTTTATATTGCAAACAAGCCCTCAATAAAAGGCCTTTTAAATGAAAAATTATCGTAAAACCCCCTAAATTTAGGTAAAGTGATAAGTTAAGTTTTTTACAAGTTTTGAAGTTGTTTTAAGCGTTAAAAAGTAGTTAATTTATAGAGTCATTAATATTTGGAGAAATTCGCATGAAAAAAGTACTTGCTCTCATCGCCATGGCTATTTTGCCGCTTACTGCAGCAGCCCACGGCCCTAGCCCACAAAAAGTAGAAAAAGAAATCGTGATTAAAGCTGATCCAGCAAAAGTTTGGGCTTTGGTAAAAGATTTCGGTAACTTGCAAAAATGGCATCCAGCAGTAGCTAGTACTACATTAGAAACTAAAAAAGATGAAAATGGTGATGAGCAAACTTACCGCACCTTGACACTTAAAGGCGGCGGCACAATCTACGAAAAACTTCGTGGCATTGATGACAAAGACATGCAATTGAAATATGAAATCGTTTCTGGCGTATTACCAGTGGCTGATTACAATGCAAAAATGACGGTTAAAGCAGGCCCTGGCGCTGGCGAAACAACTGTGGTTTGGATGGCGCGTTTTTATCGCGTTTATAAACTCAATCCCCCGATCCCAGCTGGTCAAGATGACGAATCTGCAATTAGTGCTGTAACAGGTGTGTTTGAAGCAGGTCTTCCTGCACTAAAAGCATTGGCTGAATCTAAATAATTTTTAGCTTTTAGTTTCAACCGCTTAAGAGCCCCGATTTATCGGGGCTTTTTTTCGTCTATCGAATCAGAAAATATCCGCACTGACCAAAATTGTCAGGCAAAAAAAATATCTAGGAATAGTCACCTAAAGCACCATCAAACCTAGCTACCATGCAATCACCTACTCAAGCCAAACAAATACAGAAAATACTAAGCAAGAGTACAAGAATTACGTAGCAGCAGTTTTTTATCATGACTAAGGAGATAACATGAAGTCTATGCAAAAAGGTTTTACATTAATTGAGCTAATGATTGTGGTGGCTATTATTGGTATTTTGGCAGCGCTAGCAATTCCAGCTTATCAAGATTACACGGCAAGAGCGCAAGCTTCAGAGGTTTTCACTCTGCTTGATGGAATGAAAACTACCATAGTTTCAGCAATGCAAGAGGACCCAGCATCAGCAAACTGCGGCGTTTCAGCAGCTCAAACTGGCAAATACTCAACAGTGCAATTACCAACAGTTTCTAACGGCGTTTGCACGGTAGTTGCTTTAATAAATGGAAGCGGTGTAAATGCCAACATTGTAAATGCAACAGTCACAATGGTTTACACAGCATCAAGCAATAGCTTTACATACAATACTGCAGGCACTAACAACTTAGCTAACAAATACAGACCTAAAGCTTGGCAATAATCCAACTTTTGAAACAACAAAGTGAGTTAACACTCCTTTGTTGTTTTAGCCTTAAATTAAGATCTTCATTAACGATGCAAGCGCTACCAAATAGGATATTTTAAGGGGGGGGAAATGGAGGCAACTCAAAAAGGGTTTACTTTAATTGAGCTAATGATTGTGGTGGCGATTATTGGTATTTTGGCTGCGCTAGCAATTCCAGCTTATCAAGATTACACTGCAAGAGCGCAAGCGGCCGAAGTATTCATGCTATTAGATGGAATGAAAACCACCATTGTGGCTGCTATGCAAGAGGATCCAACAGTTGCCAATTGTGGAGTTTCAGCTTCTCAAACGGGGAAATATTCAACCGTAGCTCAACCAACCGTTTCTAACGGCGTTTGTACGGTAACTGGAACGATGAAGCCAAGCGGTGTAAATAGCAACATTGTGAATGCAACAGTCACAATGGTATACACAGCATCAAGCAATAGCTTCACATATAATACTGCAGGCTCTAACAACTTAGCCACCAAATACAGACCTAAAGCTTGGCAATAATTCACCAGCAACCATAACAAGACGCTTCAAAATTTTAAATGTCTTGTTATGGTTGTTAACATTCCAACACCACCGCATCAAACCCCTGCTCTATAAAGATAAACGCCGCCGCAGAGCTTCTGCGCCCTGTTTGGCAATAAGTAATATATTGCTTGGTTTTATCTAAATCAGCCATTAAATTTCTTAGCTGATTGAGCGGAAAATTCACCGCGCCATCTATTGCATCAAACTTAAACTCAGATGGAAAACGAACATCAACTAGGATTGCTTTTCCTAAGTCCATTTCTTTCTGAGCCTGTTCTTGCGTCACTTTTTTAATCAGTGGTGCTTTTAGGAGCTCGTTAAAGTCTGACTTTTTAAGTCTTAGTAATGCCCCATCGGCCTGCATGGTCACCGTGACATTAGATTTTCCTTCAGAAACCACGGCTTCTTCCCCAAAAAAATCACCTTTGAGTAAATTTCTCATTAGTTCCGGTTTATTTTGTGAAACGGTAATGCGCGTCATCACTGCATCGCCAGACTCAAGCAGATAGTAGTAATCGCCCTCTGCGCCTTGTTGAACCACCACTTGCCCAGCATTAAAAGCCACGTATTGCATACGCTTAAACATCTCTTGAATATTGGCTGTTGGTAAACGGCTAAAAATTCCATTTCTAATTTTTTCTGCGCTAAACATATCCGTGTCGCGCATCCACTGACTGATTTTGGTCGGTTCAGTCAGCACTTTTGAATTGATTTTAAGTGCAGGATTTTCTTGAGGTGCTTTATTTACATGAACGGTCTCTGCGTTTTTCCTCGTGGCTTTGGGCATTGGTTTGATGCGTGAGAGCTGATCCCAAGTCATCATAATATCGAGTAATTCCAAATCAATACGAATGACCTCGATTGCAGTTAAAGCAAGTGCATCTTGCAAAAGTAAACGGCGCTCATCAATAGAGTACTTAGCAGCAGTTGTTCCTGCACGTAAGATTCGTTTACTGCCATCCTGAAAACTCAGTCCCAAATCCCCCGCCAACAAAAACATAAGCTGTGAGGTTTTTCCCATATTAAGGCGCAGCGGATTGATTTCTTTACTCACTCGCTCAACAAAACAAAGATCAGCCAACTCTTGAAGGCGACTGCTAGACAAAGTAGCAAGTGGCTCAAATTGAGCAAGTGCGCTTACTGTAATTGTTGTTTTTGCGGTTAGTTTCATCAAAAAAGCTAATCTTTTTTATTCAATCTGAAAATTTGTCTAATACAGCTTATAAGGATGGCTTCAAGAATAGCTGAAAAGATAAAGGCTTAATAGGCTGATGCTGAGATGTGATAAGTATTGTGCTAATGCGCGTCACCTTTAAAAGTGTCAAAATGACAACTTACACTTTTAACTTGGTCCTATTTCTATGTCAGCGGCAATACAAAACCTTGAGACCATTGTCATCGAAACATCTCAACCGATTAAACAGAGCGTGATTTGGCTTCATGGCTTAGGGGCAGACGGCCATGATTTTGCACCCATTGTGCCAGAGCTCAACATGACTAATACAAGGTTTATTTTTCCGCATGCGCCGCTCAAACCGATCACCATGAACAATGGCTATGAGATGCGTGCTTGGTATGATTTATTTGGCTTGAGTATGCAACATAAGCAAGATGAAGCTGGCATGCGTGAGATGCAAAAAAACATAGAGGCTTTGATTGCCAATGAAGTGGCGCAAGGAATTTCTGAAAGCAAAATCGTGCTGGCTGGCTTTTCGCAAGGTGGCGCGATGGCTTTATTTACCGCGCTTCGTTATCCAAAAAGATTAGCGGCTGTTTTGGCACTTTCGACTTACGTTTCGCTTAAAGAAAAGTTAGGAGAAGAAGCTAACCCAGCAAACAAAGATGTGCCTATTTTGATGGCGCACGGCAGTTTCGATAGCGTTATTACGCTTGATACTTGCTTGGTTTCACGCAACTTATTGGAAAGCCTCAATTACAAACTTGAGTGGCACGAATACCCAATGGCACATTCTGTTTGTGCCGAAGAGATTGATGATATTTCACGTTTTCTAAGCAAGGTTTTTAAGGCCGAATAGGTTAAAATGTCGCATGACTAAACTTCTCACAGAATCTACCTCCGAATTGATTGACGTGACCTTTGAAGCGGCCGTGAGCGAGCTTGAAACTATCGTCAGCCAAATGGAATCCAAACAATTGCCATTGCAAGATACGCTCGCCGCTTTTAAACGCGGCACGGCTTTGTTGCAACATTGCCAAAAAACCTTGGCAGAAGTTGAGCAACAAGTGCGTATTTTGAGCGATGACGGCAAAACTCAGGCACTACAGACATACCAAGACCACGATTAAGATGGATTTAAGCAACGACTTTCAAAGCTGGGCAGCAGGCATACAACAACGCACTGAGTTGGCACTAGATAAAGCCCTGCCAGAGGCCAACATTGCGCCAAATAAACTGCACGAAGCCATGCGCTATGCAACGCTTAGCGGCGGCAAGCGCGTCCGTGCTTTATTAGCACACGCCGCTGGTGAGTTTTGCAGAGCGGAAGCTCATAAAATTGACCAAGCAGCGATTGCAGTTGAGATGATTCATGCTTACTCATTGGTACATGACGATATGCCATGTATGGATGACGATGATTTACGTCGAGGAAAACCTTCGTGCCACAAACAGTTTGATGATGCGACAGCACTTTTGGTGGGTGACGCTTTGCAAAGTTTGGCGTTCCAAGTGCTCTCAGCGCCTCATTTACATGCAGATGCTGAACATCAAATTAATATAATTCACTTATTAGCCGTTGCTAGCGGTTCACGCGGCATGGCGGGCGGACAAGCAATCGATTTAGCCAGTGTGGGTGAGTCTTTATCGCAAACTGAGCTTGAGTTTATGCACATCCATAAAACTGGCGCATTGATTCGTGCCGCGGCTTTACTTGGTGCTTATAGCGCAACTGCTTTAGATGAAAAGCGGATTTCGGCAATTGACCATTACGCGCAAGCAATTGGTCTTGCATTCCAAGTGGTGGATGACATTTTAGACAAAGAAGCTGACACCGCAACGCTAGGAAAAACAGCGGGCAAAGATGCAGATAGCAACAAGCCAACTTATGTGACCATACTTGGCTTAGCTCGCGCAAAAGTGCTTGCACAAGAACTTTTTGATAATGCAATTGAGCCTTTGAAATCTTATGGCGCTGAGGCAACAAGACTTGTTCAGCTCGCACAATTTATTACCCAACGAGGCTTTTAATGGCGGCTGAATATCCTTTACTCGACACCGTCCACATGCCTGAACAATTGCGCCATTTACCGCGTAAACAATTGTCTGAGCTTGCAAAAGAGCTACGAACCTTCTTAGTGGAAAGTGTCTCTCAGACTGGCGGGCATTTATCTTCAAACCTTGGCGTTGTTGAGCTCACCATCGCTTTGCATTATGTATTTAACACACCAGAAGATAGATTGGTCTGGGATGTAGGCCATCAAACTTATCCACACAAAATTTTAACAGGCCGTCGCGATGCGATGAGTAGCTTACGTAAACCTGGCGGGATTGCTGGCTTCCCTCGTCGCAACGAAAGCGTCTTCGATACCTTCGGCACAGGCCACTCCAGCACTTCGATTTCTGCAGCGCTTGGCATGGCAATTGCCGCGCAGCAAACTGGTTCGGATAGACGTGCGGTCGCGATTATTGGCGATGGCGCGATGACGGCTGGCATGGCCTTTGAAGCCCTCAACAATGCAGGGGCAATGGATGCCAACCTTCTCGTTATTTTGAACGACAATGACATGTCGATTTCACCAAACGTTGGAGCGCTTCAAAATTACTTAGCTAGACTGCTTTCTGGCAGACTTTATACCAATGTTCGTAAATCTGGCGAGCGGGTACTAGGCGTGATGCCGCCAGTGCTAGAGTTTGCAAAACGTGCCGAAGAGCATGTTAAAGGTATGGTGACCCCAAGCACGCTATTTGAAGAGTTCGGCTTCAACTACATCGGCCCAATAGATGGGCATGATTTAGACACGCTAATTGTCACGCTTAACAATATTAAAAAGCTTAAAGGGCCACAGTTTCTGCACATCGTGACCGAAAAAGGTCGCGGCTATGCCCCTGCTGAAAACGAGCCGGGAAAATTCCATGGCGTAGGTAAGTTCAACCCAGAAGATGGCTGTGCGATTAGTAGCTCAAATAAAAAGACTTACACGCAAGTGTTTAGCGATTGGCTTGTGGACATGGCAACCAAAGATGAGCGCTTAATCGGCATCACTCCTGCTATGTGCGATGGGTCTGGTATGAATGACTTTGCGGCGGCCTATCCAAAACGGTTTTACGATGTAGGCATTGCCGAGCAACATGCGCTAACTTTTGCGGCGGGTATGGCTTGTGATGGCATCAAACCAGTTGTCGCAATTTACTCAACATTTTTACAACGTGCTTACGACCAATTAATCCACGACATTGCATTACAAAATTTACCTGTAGTTTTTGCCATTGACCGTGCTGGTTTAGTCGGCGCTGACGGCCCAACGCATGCGGGCAGTTTTGATTTAAGCTTCTTGCGTTGCATCCCCAATATGATAGTAATGACGCCATCTGATGAAAACGAGTGTCGCCAAATGCTCACAACCGCATTCAATTTTGATGGTCCAACGGCTGTGCGCTATCCTCGCGGGGGTGGTCCAGGTGCAAATATTCAAAATGAATTAAGCACGCTACCAATCGGTAAAGGCGAAGTGCGCCGTCAAGGTAAAAGGATTGCCATTCTTGCCTTTGGTAGCATGGTGTTACCAGCACTTGAAGCCGGGGAAATGCTTGATGCAACGGTCGCTAATATGCGCTTCGTGAAGCCATTGGATGTGACGCTTGTGGAGTCACTAGCCAACAGTCACGACCTTATCGTGACCATAGAAGAGAACGCGATCATGGGTGGCGCAGGCACGGCGATCACGGAAGCCATGCAGGCATTAAACATTGCAACACCAACGCTATGCCTAGGCTTGCCAGACACCTTCATTGAACATGGCGTCCATGAAACCATGTTGTCTGAGTGTGGTCTAGACTGCAAAGGTATCATTGCTTCAATTGAGAAAAAATTAACCGAGTGATATACTCAAGTATTAGTGTAGGATATTCATAAATTCAGGAACCCAATGAGCCAAGATCACAACTTACCCATCGAAGATGTTCAAAACACGCCAGACGTTCGTCATTTGGCGATTGATAAGGTAGGCATTAAATCTATTCGCCACCCTGTGAAAGTAAAAGATAAAACAGGCGGTGTTCAGCACACTGTAGCTATGTTTGATATGTATGTGCATTTACCGCACAACTTCAAAGGCACGCACATGTCGCGCTTTGTTGAAATCCTTAACATGAACGAGCGTGAGATTTCGATTGAGTCCTTTGAGACTATTTTGCGCGAAATGGTAAAGCGCTTAGAAGCTGAATCTGGCTATGTGCAAATGACTTTCCCTTATTTCGTCAACAAATCTGCGCCCGTTTCTGGCGTGCAAAGTTTGCTCGATTACGAAGTCACATTCATTGGGGAAATCAAACAAGATAAATTCGATATCACTGTGAAAGTATTGGTGCCAGTGACTAGCCTATGCCCATGCTCTAAAAAGATTTCAGAGTACGGCGCGCACAATCAACGCTCCCACGTCACCGTAACAGCACTAATTAACGATTTTATTTGGGTAGAAGACATTATACGTATGGTTGAAGAACAAGCTTCTTGTGAGCTTTATGGCCTACTCAAACGCCCAGACGAGAAGTTTGTGACTGAGCGCGCTTATGACAATCCTAAGTTTGTAGAAGACATGGTGCGTGATGTTGCAGCTGTTCTGAATGACGAGAAGCGTATTGATAAATTCATCGTTGAGTCAGAGAACTTCGAATCCATCCACAATCACTCAGCCTATGCGTTAATTGAAAAAGACAAACGCATTTAATTTAGCTTAGAGCATTAAAAAAACCAGCTTATGTAAGCTGGTTTTTTTATTACAAAATCAGATTAGAGCCTGGCTTTTTTGGGCATTACCCAAATAAAGAACAAACAACCCAGCAAGCCAAATACGCCTGAAATGGTGAAAGTCCAACTTGAACCTAAGGCCTCCCAAGCATAGCCACTAACCAGACCACCAAAGGTTCCGCCCATACCATAAGAAACGCTGGTATAAAGCCCCTGCCCTTTTGACTGATGACGACCTTTGAAGTGCTGATGCGTCATCGCCACTGCAGCCGCATGATAAGAACCAAAAGTGGCGGCATGCAAGACCTGTGCGAAAAGCACTATCCACCACCAATCTACTGCCCAGCCAATTAAATTAAAGCGTACAAAGGCAATGAATAAGCTGACGAGTAAAATTTTCTTTAGGCCAAAGCGCTTAGTGAGTTTAGGCATCCACAAGAAAATCAAAATCTCAGCGATGACGCCCAATGCCCATAGCAAGCCAACATTCGCTTTACTATAGCCATGATCTACCAAATAAATAGAGTAAAACGTGTAATACACACCATGAGCGGCAGCCATCATGAAGCAAGCGGCCAACAATGCTAGCACTTCACGTTGACGCATAATCGCCCATATAGAACTATCATCCGTGTGATGTGGCTCCACAATAGGCTCCGGGATATTGCGAGAAAACACCAAAACCGCAACCATCATCCCCAAGACAGCCCAAAGCAATAAGCGAATATTGAAGATATCGAGCAAATAACCAAGCCCAATCACTGCAAAGATAAAGCCTATTGAACCCCACATTCGAATATGACCGTATCGATCAAAACGATCCCCAAGATGCCCTAACGTAACCGTTTCAATTAAGGGCAAAGATGCGCTCCAAAAGAAGCTGAGCAAAAGCATCACGGCAAATAGCCAGGCATAACTGGTGCTGACAAAAACACCAACATAAGAAATTAAACTCAGCGCAGATAGCCACTGAATAATCGCAACGCGTTGGCCAAGGTGATCTGCCAGCCAGCCCCACAAGCTAGGCGCAAAAATACGTGCCACTTGAAAAAGCGACATGAGGACTGCAATTTGAAATGGGGCAAAAGCGAGTGATTTTAGATACAGGCTCCAATAAGGCGAAAAGGAGCCCACAAATGCAAAGTACGCGAAATAAAAAGCGGAAAGGCGCCAATAAGGGAGTTGCATTCAGGCCTATGTAAATGAATTAGATACTTTTAAGGCCTGAATTTACATCAGCATTTTGAGCCCGATTGCGAAGGGCATGATCAATTAACACCAAGGCCAACATCGCTTCAACGATAGGCGTAGCGCGGATGCCAACACATGGATCATGGCGGCCTGTAGTTTGCATCATCACTGGCTGGCCGTTTTTATCAATTGAGTTGCGCTCTTGTGGAATGCTTGAAGTTGGCTTAAACGCAACATTTACCGTAATATCTTGACCGCTAGAAATGCCGCCTAAAATGCCACCTGCATGATTAGTAGCAAAGCCATTTGGCGTGAGTTCATCACTGTGCACACTGCCACGCTGCGCAATCGATTCGAAACCAGCGCCAACTTCAACACCTTTTACTGCGTTAATGCCCATCATGGCATAAGCAATTTCAGCATCTAAACGATCAAAAATCGGCTCACCCCAGCCCACCGGCACACCTTCAGCAACAACTCTGATTTTTGCGCCAACAGAATCACGCTCAGCACGCACATTGTCTAGATAGGCTTCTAAGTCAGGCATCATTGCCATATTCGGCGTGAAGATTTTATTATCTGGATGCTGTAAATCATCCCAACTTGCAAAAGGAATATTGAGTTCGCCAAGCTGGCTTAGGTAAGCGCGAATGGTCACACCATAACGTTGCTTCAACCATTTTTTAGCAATAGCGCCAGCAGCAACACGCACCGCTGTTTCCCGCGCACTTGAACGACCACCGCCACGGTAATCGCGTATGCCATATTTTTGAGTATACGTATAATCTGCATGGCCTGGACGGAAGGTGTCCATAATCTTGCTGTAATCTTGACTTCGCTGGTCTGTGTTGCGAATGAGCAATCCAATCGGCGCGCCTGTAGTTTTGCCTTCAAATATGCCAGAAAGAATCTCAACGCTATCCGCTTCGCTACGTTGCGTCACATGGCGAGAAGTCCCTGGTTTACGTCTATCCAAATCAATCTGTAAATCTTCAGCTGACAATTCCAAGCCAGGAGGACAGCCATCCACAACACCGCCGATCGCAGCGCCGTGTGATTCACCAAATGAAGTAAGCGTGAATAAAGTACCAATGGTATTACCAGACATGAGGCTTCTCTTTAATTAGCACAATTAATAAATGTAAGTTTACCATAAGCCACCCGCGCGTTGCGGCGCTCAAATAGTGCGTCGCGATCAGAATCGCACCGTTTTAAATCTGCCGTAATGTGCCCAATGGCAAATCATCAAGCGTGTGATGACCAATCGCGTAACGAATCAAACGCAATGTTGGAAAGCCGACCTTTGCGGTCATACGACGGACCTGACGATTTTTACCTTCTGAAATTTTTATCTCTAGCCATGTGGTAGGGATGGCTTTGCGCTCTCTAATTGGAGGATTGCGAGGCCATAAATTTGCGGGCTCAGAAATGATATTAACTTGAGCTGGCGCGGTAACAAAATCGCCCAAATCTACCCCTTTTAAAAGTGGCATTAAATCTGCTTGTGTAGGAGCGCCCTCGACTTGCGCCCAATAAGTTTTGATTTCTTTGTACTTTGGATGCGAAACACGGTGTTGAAGTGCGCCATCATCGGTTAAAATAAGCAAACCTTCACTATCCGTATCGAGTCTGCCAGCGGCGTAGACGTTTGGGATAGCAATAAAATCAGCCAATGTTTCGTGATTTTCGTGTGGGCTAAATTGACACACTACACCGTAGGGCTTATTGAACAGAATTAACATAAGTATTCGTTTTTTATTTTTTCAAGTTTTAATACATAGGATTTATCAAGCATGTCATCCAAAATCGTGGTTCCAAACTTTGGTGAAAAAATCACCGTTAACGCAGACAACACTTTGAATGTGCCTAATCAGCCCATTATCCCATTTATTGAGGGTGATGGCATCGGGGTCGACATTACGCCACCAATGCAAAAAGTAGTAGACGCGGCTGTTGAGAAAGCTTACGGCGGCAAAAAGAAAATTGCTTGGATGGAGGTGTTTGCTGGCGAAAAAGCGACTAAAGTTTACGACAAGGACACATGGCTGCCAGAAGAAACGATGAAGGCCGTAAAAGATTACGTCATTTCAATCAAAGGACCACTCACAACACCAGTAGGCGGTGGCATTCGTTCACTCAATGTGACATTGCGCCAAGAGTTGGACTTATACGTTTGCTTGCGCCCAATTCAATATTTCACAGGTGTTCCTAGCCCTGTGAAACATCCAGAAAAAACCGACATGGTGATTTTCCGTGAAAACACTGAAGATATTTATGCTGGGATTGAATGGGCAGCTGGCACACCAGAAGCTGAAAAAGTGATTAGCTTTTTAAGTGACATGGGCATGCGCAAAAAAATTCGCTTTCCTGAATCCTCAGCGATTGGCATCAAGCCAGTTTCGATTGATGGTAGCAAGCGCTTAATTCGCAAAGCGATTCAATACGCGATTGATAACAACCGTAAATCTGTGACCATTACCCACAAAGGTAACATCATGAAGTTCACCGAAGGTGGATTTAGAGACTGGGGTTATGAGTTAGCCAAGCAAGAATTCGGCGCGGTAGAAATTGATGGCGGTCCATGGTGCAAATTACCTAACGGTATCGTCATCAAAGACTGCATCGCCGATGCGTTCTTACAAGAAATCTTATTGCACCCAAGTGATTACGATGTGGTTGCTGCGCTGAATTTGAATGGTGACTATATGTCCGACGCCCTTGCTGCACAAGTGGGCGGGATTGGTATTGCCCCAGGTGCAAATTTGTCTGACACGGTTGCGATGTTTGAAGCGACACACGGTACTGCGCCCAAGATTGCTGGTAAAGATATTGCTAACCCAAGCTCAATCATCCTTTCTGCTGAGATGATGCTTCGTCATTTGGGCTGGATAGAGGCTGCGGATTTAGTGCTAAAAGGCGTGGGCAAAGCGATTAGCGCAAAACGTGTAACGCATGACTTCTCATCCCAAATGGAAGGTGCAACACAAGTGGGTAGCGCACAATTTGGCGATGAGATTATTAGCCAAATGTAATTGGCTTTTTAGTCTCAACAAAACAAAAAAGGCTTGAAGTGATTAATTTCAAGCCTTTTTTCAATACTAGCCAAATTTAATATCGGCATGTATTCTTATTGAGGTTAATTAACCTTTTTGAATGTTAGATGCTTGTTTGCCTTTAGGACCTTCAGTCACTTCAAAGCTTACGCGCTCACCTTCTTTTAAACTCTTAAAGCCAGAATCTACAATCGCTGAGAAGTGAGCGAACAAATCATCGCCTCCATCATCAGGTGTAATAAAACCAAAGCCTTTTGCATCGTTGAACCACTTTACGCTACCTGTTGCCATTTGTTACTTCCTTACTAAACTAAAAAGGGAGGCACCCCCAAAAGTTTGCATTTCAAAATACCAATTCCGTTTGTACAGCATGATCTAAATTCGAAATCTCAAACGCCTGTCCGCTTTTTTACTTTTTCTTGTTTTGGCTGTCAAGAAAATTTACAACTCCTCTTGCAACATCTTCATTTCAATCACAATTAAGATTAATTAATTAGATGTTAATTAATTAACATTTATTCATATAAATTAGATAGTTATATTTATTTACAAAACAAATAATAGCGGGCATTATCTTTATAACTAAGGCAGAAAAGAACTGTTAATTAAGCCACATTAACGGTATTAAAAATTGATGAACACACCAACAAAACTGGTCGGGCTTGCCCGGATCTTAGTCCAAAATCAATTAATCACTGAATCACAAGCCATCGAAACGAGCATACAAGCGGCAGGACTTAACGTTGCCTTTATTTCCCAGTTGGTTCAAAGCAAAAGACTCAAACCTATCATCATTGCTGAGACAGCGGCGCATGCTTTTGGCTTTCCAATATTAGACTTAAACGCACTCCCTACAGATTTTATACCCTCAAGAAACATTGATGCCGAACTGATGTTAGGCCAACGCATCATGCCTTTGATGGCGAGAGGAAATACACTATTTGTTGCGCTATCTGATCCGACAGAAGCCACAAAGTCACTAGATGAAATTAAGTTTCAACTAGGCATGTCCATTTCAGTGGTTCTGGTTGAAGACGACAAACTTGGTAAATGGATAGATAAACTCACCAATGGCAATGAAGCCAGCATGCAATCATTGCTAGACGACGCCCATGGCATAAATGAGACCTCATCAAGCGAGCAAAAAAGCATCGATGTGGATGATGCACCTATCGTTAAATACCTACAAAAAATTCTGCTAGATGCGATTAATTTAGGCGCATCCGATATTCACTTCGAACCTTACGAAAAGTTTTATCGCATTCGATATCGAATTGACGGTGTTTTGCGCGAAATCGGCCAACCACCACTTACCATCAAAGAAAAACTAGCCTCACGCATAAAAGTGATTTCTAATTTAGACATCTCGGAAAAGCGCATCCCACAAGATGGTCGCATGAAGCTTACACTATCAAACACACGACATATTGATTTCCGTGTGAGCACGTTGCCTATGATGAATGGCGAAAAAATTGTAATGCGTATTTTGGACCCAAGCAACGCCCAATTAGGCATTGAGGCGCTAGGCTACGAGCCAGAACAAAAAGAGGCTTTGCTAAATGCAGTCAGCCGTCCTTACGGCTTGGTCTTAGTCACTGGCCCCACGGGGTCAGGCAAAACCGTTTCTTTATATACCTGCCTCAATATTCTCAATAAACCTGACATTAATATTTCAACCGCTGAAGACCCTGCAGAAATTCCTTTACCTGGGATCAACCAAGTAAACGTCAACGACAAACAAGGGCTCACCTTTGCATCAGCACTAAGAGCATTTCTTCGACAAGATCCGGATGTGATCATGATTGGTGAGATTAGAGATTTGGAAACTGCTGATATGGCAATTAAAGCTGCTTCAACAGGCCATATGGTTTTATCCACACTACATACCAATGATGCTCCTTCAACGCTGACACGCTTAATGAACATGGGCGTAGCGCCATTCAATATCGCCTCTGCCGTTTCTATTATTACCGCACAGCGGCTTGCAAGACGTTTATGTCCGCACTGCCGCAAGCCGACAAAGGTGCCAACCGAAGCGCTTATAAGTATGGGATTTACCGCTTCCGAACTTGAAGGCGACTGGCCGTTATACGCAGCAAATGAAGATGGCTGCGACCAATGTACGGCTGGGTACAAAGGCCGCGTTGGTATTTACCAAGTCATGCCGGTCACTGAAGCAATTAGCCGCATCATTATGAAAAATGGCACTGCGCATGACATTGCTGACCAAGCAAAAATCGAGGGTGTAAAAGATTTGCGCCAATCAGGGTTGCTTAAAGTAAAACAAGGCTTAACCACACTGGCTGAGATTGAAGCCGTGACCAATATTTAATGAAAGCACCCATCAAATGGCTGTAAGCTCAAAGAAAGGAATCCTTTACCAATGGGAAGGTAAAGATAAAAAAGGCAACCGCGTGAAAGGGGAAATGAAAGCATCGGGCGAAGCTTTCGTCAGCGCAACCGTCCGCAGACAAGGCATTACCAATATCGTCGTTAAAAAACAAAACGGCTTCAAACGGCCTAAGAAAATCACGGAAAAAGACGTCACATTATTCACTCGCCAGCTTGCAACCATGCTCAAAGCTGGCGTGCCGCTTTTGCAAGTATTTAATATCGTCGGCAAAGGCAACAACAACCCTTCAGTCACTAAATTATTGGCGGATATCAAAAGCGATGTGGAAACGGGTAGCAGCCTCAGCCAAGCTTTTAGAAAACACCCGCTTTATTTTGATAGCCTGTTTTGTAATCTCATTGGCGCTGGCGAACAAGCAGGTATTCTGGATGATTTGCTTGATCGCCTTGCCAGCTATAAAGAGAAAATTCTCGCCATCAAAAGCAAAATAAAATCCGCTCTCATTTATCCAATTTCTATTATTGTGGTGGCGTTTGTAATTACCGCAGTCATTATGATTTTTGTAATTCCTGCGTTTAAGGAGCTATTCTCCAGTTTTGGCGCCGACCTACCCGCTCCAACCCTATTAGTAATGGCCATCTCAGATGCTTTCGTAGCCTATTGGTGGTTAATTTTTAGCAGTATCGGCGGCGGATTGTGGTTTTTCTTTTACACATGGAAACGCTCGGTCGCTATGCAAAACAGTATGGATCGACTATTGCTCAAACTCCCTATCTTCGGAGAGCTCATGCGCAAAGCCACCATCGCCCGTTTTTCACGCACACTTTCCACGATGTTCGCCGCTGGGGTGCCTTTGGTTGAATCCTTAGAGTCGGTTGCGGGGGCCTCTGGCAACCACGTTTATTTTGAAGCCACTAAAAAAATTCAGAATGAAATCAGCACAGGTACCAGCTTAAGCAGCGCCATGGACAACTCTAAAGTATTCCCCAATATGGTCTTGCAAATGGTGGCGATTGGCGAGGAATCAGGCACCCTGGAAGACATGTTAGCCAAAGTGGCTGATTTTTATGAGGCCGAAGTGGATGATGCTGTAGCTGCCATTTCAAGCCTGATGGAGCCTGTGATTATGGTAGTACTCGGCACATTAATTGGTGGCCTAGTCATTGCCATGTATTTACCCATTTTTAAAATGGGCGAAGTGGTAGGCTAATAAAAAAAGGGGGGGAGAACTTACCTTCCGTTTTAGGCATCAACTTGTTGAACTGTTTACTTTTTAGGTGACAAGACCAAAGCTTTTTCAATTTCAGCCGCAGGATAAGCGCCCAACATACGCTTACCATCCGCAAAGAAAATCGTCGGCGTACTTGTCACACCCCATCGTTTAGCCAAGGTCGCCACCTTATCAATTGGCGCCTCACAATTGCCTGTTTTTTTAGGCAACTGGCCATTTAATGCCCAATCTTGCCAAGCTTTGTTTCGATCAGAAGCGCACCAAATGGCTTTAGCCTTGTTAGCTGCGTCGGGATGAAGCTGCTCCAAAGGCATCAAAAATGTGTAAATCGTCACATCCGTAATATTGCTCAATTCATTTTGCTCTAAGCGCTTACAAAATGGGCAGTCTGGGTCAGAAAATACCGCCATTTTACGACTACCATTTCCTTTCACTACTTTAATCGCTTGGTCAAAAGGCAAGGTTGAAAAATCAATCTTCGACAAATCAGCCAAACGGTCTCCCGTCACATCTTTTTTAGTTTTTGAATCGACCAAATGCCCTTCAGCAATCAAAAAGCTAAATTTTTCATCGGTGTAAACGATTTGACCGTTCATATAAACCTCATAAAGCCCCGCATAAGGTGTCTTCACAACGCTCTCTACTGACATTTTTGGATAAGCCGCCTCAACCGCTTTTTTTAGTGAGGCTTCATCGGCCCAAACGCTTGCAGCATAAATTGAGAGGATTGCTGCAATGAGTGATTTTTTTAACATGCTTTTCCTATTAAATTTTCTTGTCATTTTTTATAAAAGATTTAAATCAGTGCTTGCTTCATCAAAGCGCGTTTAAGTATGGGATGCCTATTCGGCAAGCTCAAACCCCAATTGCGCAAGCCCCTAACAAAAGCCTGCTTACTATCAAAAGCCTCATATAGGCCGTGCGTTAATCCTTGCATCGCTAATACATCCGCTTTTCTTAAACGCTCATAGCGACGCAATACGAATCTGTCGCCAATATCCGCGAGTGGATTTCGCTCAGCAAGTATCGGCGTCAATTCGACCACATCACGGAAACCAAGATTCACACCCTGCCCCGCCATCGGATGAACTTGATGCGCCGCATCACCTACGAGGGCAAGTCTATTAGCAACCAGAGCACTTGCGTGTTGCTTTACCAACGGAAAAGCAACTGCTGGCGTAATGCAATGCATCTTACCCAAAGCATTGCCACCCGCTTGCTCCACATGATTCGCCAATAATGCTGGCGTTAATGCTAATAGCTCTTGTGAGTGTTTGGTAGAAAACACTATCGAAACTCTGTTTCCTGCCAAAGGCAACCAAGCCAATATTCCGTCATCCACAAACCATTGTCTTGCAATATTTTGATGTGGCAATTCCACCTCAAAATTAGCAACGACACCGACATGCTCATAGACAGTTTTTTGTTGGCTCAAACCCGCTTGCGCTCGCAGCCAAGAGTTGCCGCCATCTGCAGCAATCATGAGCTTTGCTTTCAACTGTGTGCCATCCGCTAGTTCCAAAGTCACGTCTTGCTCATGCAATTCAACTGAAGACCCTTCAGCGCCAATCATCACATCAACATCTAGGGTTTGCAGTTCATCCCAAAGCGCTTTTTGTAATGCGGAGTTCTCAAGGATATATCCGAGGTTGTCGGCAAAAGCATCTTCCGCATTGAAATTTAAGGCCTCAGCATTTACATCACCCCAAATTTGCATTTCTGCAATCGGCGTAATTCTTTCTGGGTTCATCCGCTGCCAAACACCTAAATCCTTTAACCAATCTGCATTACCTGGGCTAATTGCGTAAATACGGCTATCCCAATCATCATTAGCCAATTCAACCAACGGAGATTTTCTATCGACCAAAGCCACTTTAAAGCCATGTTTAGCCAAAGCCACTGCTGCAGAAGCGCCTACCAAGGCCGCCCCAACAATCACAATGTCATAATGTTTTGTCGTTGCATTCACTTAGCCACGACTCCCAAAACTCATTTTTCTGACCAATCGAGATTTCACGGGCTTGAGTAAATCAAGCATCCCTAAACTCATTCCACGCAAACTTGAAACGCCAACGATATCGTTAGAAAATAAATTGACTAAAAAATCAGTAAACATCAAACCGCGTTTGGTATCTGTTTTACGGTCTTGTTGGTAGGCGCGCATCATCGCATCCTGCCCCCAAGCCTCTGGTGCAGTATGGGCAATTTGTTGTGCCAACTCATAAGCATCCCGCAAACCAACATTAAAGCCTTGCCCCGCAACTGGGTGCATCGTTTGTGCTGCATTACCAATCACTACTAAATGCGGCGCGGTGACTGGATTAAGATATGAAAGTTTGAGCGGGAACGTAAGGCGTTTACCTACACTCAAAAAACGCCCAACCCGGTCACCAAAATGCCGATGCAATTGACTTAAAAACTCAGCGTCATCCAGCGCCATCACTTGAGCAACTTCGGCTTGTTTGCCCGTCCAAACCAATGAAAAATCTTTACCATTTGGCAACAAGGCAACAGGTCCCATTGGGGTAAATCGTTCATATGCGATATTGTCATGCGGCAATTCACATTTCACTTTAGTCACCAAAGCATCGTGGCCATACATTTTGGTTTCACGCTGGATACCAGAAATATCGCCCAAGCTCCGTCCGCCATCCGCCAACACCAGAAGCGAGCTGCTTAAATGTTGTGATGTTGAAGCCTGATCAAACCTCACTGTCGCCGCATCTAAGGCGGGTTCTATATGCGTGGCTTCAGCCTCATAAATCACTTTCACATCATTAAATTCGGCCAATGCCTCATCCAAAGCTTTTGTCAAAGCGCCATAAGAAAGGACATAGCCTAATGCTGGCAAATCATGGTCTTGGGCTTTGAGTAAGCTTCGACCAAAACTACCGCGCTGAGAAATATGAATGGTATTGATGGCTGTTGCCTGTGCATCTAACTTCGCCCAAACGCCTAACTTTTCAAGGATTGCACGGCTACCGTATGAAAGTGCCAAAGCTCGCTGGTCTTGGTAAGTAGCGCCTTTAGCGCGTGCCTCCAACATGGTAACTGCAATGGCTTTATGCTTAAGCGTCAACGCTAACGTTGCGCCTACTGGACCACCCCCAACGATAATCACAGGATCAGTCATCTTGCATCAAGGCCTCAATCTCGCACACTTTTTTTGGTGCAGCCTTGGTGATGATTTCACAGCCGCTTTCGGTCACTACAGCATCATCTTCAATACGAATGCCAATATTCCAAAAGTGCTCAGGCACATTATCAGCGGGGCGCACATAACAGCCCGGCTCAACGGTCAACGCCATCCCCTTTTCCAGCATTCGCCAAATGCCTTGCTTATCTTTATATTCACCAGCATCATGCACATCTAAACCTAACCAATGACCAGTACGATGCATGTAAAACTGGCGATAGCTACCTGTTTCCAGCACTTCTTCCGCACTACCTTTACACAAACCAAAATCAATAAAGCCGCGAATGAGCACATCCAATGCGGCTTCATGCGGCTCATTCCAGTGATTGCCTGGTAAAATCTTAGCGATTGCGGCGGCTTGTGAGGCTAACACCAGCTCATATAAATCTTTTTGTGCCGCGCTGAATTTTCCGTTAACCGGAAAAGTACGGGTAATGTCAGAAGCATAACCATCTAGTTCGCAACCCGCGTCAATCAGGAGCAAATCACCATCACACAACTTGGCATTGTTAGCGTTGTAATGCAAAGTGCAAGCATTTGCGCCACCTGCAACGATGCTTGTATACGCTGGCGCTTGAGCGCCGCGACTGTAAAACTCATGTAAAAATTCCGCCTCAACTTCATATTCCATCATGCCAGAGTTAGTAAACTGCATGGCACGTTGATGCGCTGACGCAGCGATATTAGCTGACTGACGCATAATGTCGATTTCGTAAGCAGACTTATACAAACGCATTTCATCTAAATGCTTACGCACATCCACCACTTCATCGGGCGCACTCACGCCCGTTCTGGCTTGTGAGCGCAATTGATTGAGCCAAGCGGTGACACGCCCATCCCAAGAAGCATCTGCACCCAAGCTGTAAAAAAGCTTAGCTTGATTCGCGATTAATTTTGGTGCTATTTCATCTAGTTGATTAATGGAGTAAGCTTCATCAATACCAAACTCAATAACTGCCGCCTCAGGCCCATACCGAAACCCATCCCAAATCTCGCGTTCCATATCTTTATCACGGCAGAACAATACCGTTTTTGGCGCTGCGCCAGCGATTATAAATAAAACAGACTCAGGCTCTTTGAAAGCAGAAAGATAATAAAAATAGCTATCAAAACGGAATGGATAATGACTATCTCGATTGCGAACAATCTCAGGCGATGTGGGAATGATCGCTACACCCTCACTCATTGTGTTCATCAAACGACGCCGTCTTAAGCTAAACTCATCTAAATTGATTGGCATAAACTTTTCTTATCAATGACTTAATTGCGTATCCAAAAACGTCAAACGTTCCGGTGTGCCAATATCGTGCCAAACCCCTTGATAATGTTCACCAGTGACTCGGCCTTTTTCCATTGCAGATCTTAACAACGGCGCCAGTTTCGCAGCTTGATCTCGCTCAACATCAACAAATAACTTTGGGTGATATATCCCAACACCAGAAAACGTCAGTTTAGGATTTCCTTGGCCATTTACTTTTCCTGCATTAAGAGAGAAGTCGCCGTCAGGATGCTGCGGCGGATTATCCACCATGACCAAATGCGCCAAATTAGGCGAATCTAATTGCAAAGTCGCAAAATCGATCTCAGTAAACACATCACCATTGACCACTAAAAACGGCGCATTACCTAACAAAGGCAACGCATTAGCAATCCCACCAGCAGTCTCTAATGCTTCAGTTTCTGGACTATAGTGGATGTTCAATCCCCACATAGCTCCGTCACCTAAAGCTTGCTCAATTTGCTCACCAAGATGCGCATGATTAATCACCACTTCTTTGAACCCGGCTTTAACCAAACGTTCCAAATGCCAAACAATCAGCGGTTTGCCGCCAACAGGCAGAAGCGGTTTAGGGGTGTGGTCGGTGAGAGGACGCATGCGCTCTCCACGACCAGCGGCCAAAATCATGGCTTTCATTAGAATGTGTAACCCGCTTTGAGCTCAACGCCCGCAAGCTGATCAAGCAAACGCAACATTGGCTTTAATTCAATATAGCGGTCGCAAACACGACGTAAATAATCCATCACCAAAGGCATATCTTTTAAATAGCCATCTTTGCCATCACGATGGTAGAGTCTTGCAAAAATACCTAACACCTTGATATGGCGCTGCGCGCCCATCCATTCAAAATCACGGTAAAAATCTGCGACATCTTCTGGCACAGGCAATCCGGCTTTTCTTGCAGACTGCCAGTAGCGCACTGCCCAATCTAAAACCTGATCCTCTTCCCAGCTAATGTAGGCATCTTTAAGCAAAGAAACCAAATCGTAGGTAATTGGGCCATAGACCGCATCTTGAAAATCCAAAATACCTAAATCATGCGATCCAGTTTGCACCATCAAGTTACGTGAGTGGAAATCTCGATGCACATACACTTTTGATTGCGCCAAGATGTTGGTATTGAGCAAATCAAAGGTTTTTCTCATGGTCTGTTGTTGTGCATCATTTAGCGTCACATTTAAATGCTTAGCCACATACCAATCTGGAAAAAGCTCCATTTCACGAGTCAGGAGCGCTTCGTCATACTCAGGGAATACGTTCGGCTTGCTGGCGAGTTGCATAGTCACCAAGGCATTACTGGCATCGCGATATAAATCTGCCGCCACTTCCAAGCCATTTGGCGCTTTTAGCGCACCTAAGAAAGTTGTGTTACCCAAATCAGAAAGCAACAAAAATCCATTTGGAATATCTTGCTCAATAACTTTCGGCACATTCAAACCAGCATCAGCAAAAACTTTAGCCACATGCACAAATGGCGCGCAATCTTCTTGTGGGGGGGGCGCGTCCATGGCGATGTAAGTGACATCATTCACAGTTACTCTGAAGTATCGCCTAAAACTGGCATCCGCTGAAGCTGGCGCTATCTGATAAGGGGTGTTTTTTAACACCACGGCCAACCATTCGTTCAATTGCTGCAATCTTTCCAATTTATCTATCCATCAACAAAATTATTTGAGGCTAAAAACGCGAAAACTGCCATTTTTATTGTTCAAAAAAGCTAAAAAAACACATCTTTACGCTATCATACTAAGATAACGAAAAAGGTGCGTGAAGGACCATTTAATATGCGATTTTATCACCCAAAAAGAAAGACGCGCTCACTTTAATATTCGCGAATACTGATATTGAAATTTACCTCATTTATTTTTAGTGCCATCCTTGTAATTTTGAGGATGCAAATTGCTTGGGCAGATGACACCACGTCACCTGAAAGCATTACGGCAAACAACGAAGTTGTTGGGCTAACATTCGACCATGAATTGTTATCAGAATCAGCCCCCATTGAGCCAAGCGAGCAATCTTCCACTCCAAGGCCAGATGTGCGTATCAAACTACGCATGAGTAAAAGCATCAATAATTTTGAAAGCCTAAACAATCTAGAAGAAATCGACACCCTTGACGCATTAAGCATTAAAAATCAAGCTGATAAAGAAACCGCCATCATCGCTAATGGTGGTGTAATCATTGAAGGCGACCGAATCACAGAGCTTCTTGACCGGAACATCACCGTTTTTGGAAATGGCGTATTGAAAAACAAAAGCTCATCAATTAGTGGTGATCGCATAGAGTTTGATCTTCTAACACACTCTCTAACTTCATCAGGCAACGCCATCTTTGATAACAAAGATATTCTCACAAAAGGCACTCAACTTCATCAGAACATTGATGAAAATACTGGTGAAATGATTAAACCAGTTTTCACATTTTACAAAAACTTCATCACTGTAGCACCTGACCGAACTTTACTAGGAGGACCAGCAATTCTTGGACAGACCCCATCGGCCATTAAAGAATATAAGCCAAACGCTCCGAAGGATAATGAAAACAAACAAAACCAAGCTAGAGGCGACGCTGATATGCTTTATTTCGACGGGGAGACAAAGAAACGTCTTATTAACGCTAGATACACTACTTGTTCAACCAACTCGGACGACTGGTACATCAACTCAAAAGAGATTACTTTAAACACCGAGTCTAATAAGGCAGTTGCAACAAATGCCACAATTGAGTTTAAAAAAATACCTATCCTTTATACGCCTTGGATGAGCTTTCCATACGCCAATCAAAGACAGTCAGGCTTCATTAATCCTACTATGGGAAGCACTACTAGCAGCGGATTTGAAATGGATTTTCCAATATATTGGAACATCTCACCTGATATGGATGCTACCGAAACAAATCGCTACTTAAGTAAACGTGGTTTGCAATTAAATGGTGAATTTAGATATTTAATAGAAAACAATAAATCTTACGGCATTGAGCAGTTGCAATACTTAGCTAATGACAACCTTGCACACAAAGACAGGTATTTTATTGGCTCATATAATAAACAAGATTTTGGCAATGGCTTAAGTATGGGTATTAACTATAATCGTGTATCAGACAATCAATACTTCTCAGACCTATCAACCCAGATTTTAATAACCAGTCAGGTTAACCTGCCACAACAATTTACAGTTAACTATAATAAATATGGATGGCAATTTGGCACGACAATTGAAAAATTTCAAAACTTAGATCTTTCCTCCTACTCTTACGAGCGCCTGCCACAAATCTATCTAAACCGCAGTGACAGTTTCGATTGGGGGAAAAGCACATTTCAAAACCAATATACTGAATTTAAAATTGACCCGCTTGCTACCAATCAAGCAGTTAAATCCGGCTCTCGCTTGTTATCACAAGCAAGCGCAAGCTTCCCAATTAACAGTGCCTATGGGTTCATAACCCCCAAAATTGGATTTAATTATGCAAATTATAATTTAACTGATGTGGACCCAGTTCTTTCAGGTTCGCAATATGGAACCATGCTTGATCAATCCTCAACAAGAAACATTCCCATCTTTAGTTTAGACAGCGGCCTTTTCTTTGAAAAGGAAATAAAGTACGCAGATGAATCCTATACTCAAACTTTGGAACCACGGCTATTCTATGTCTACGTGCCTTACCAAGACCAATCAAAAATGCCTGTTTTCGACAGCGCATTGGCCGATCTCAATATGGGAACCCTTTTTTCAGAGAACCAATATGTTGGTGGGGATAGAGTTAATAATGCGAACCAACTAAGTATGGCCATCAGCTCAAACATTCTTGACTCAAACGGAAGACAACTAGTGGGGGTGTCTTTAGGCGAGCGACTTTATTTTACAAATCAACGTGTATTTTTACCCGGAGAAATAGTTCGCTCTGGAGATCGATCTGATTTAATAGGAACATTGACAGCAACGCTTGCAAACGCCGTGAAAATTTCTTCCGCATTAGACTACAGCACCGATTCTGGACAAATAATCAAGGGGAATCTTGGCTTACGTTATAATCCAACTCCGGGAAAGAGCTTGAACTTAAGCTATCGATATACGAAGGACAACATAAATCAAGTGGTTGGCTCGACTCAATGGGCAATTGGGCATGGATATTATGCTCTTGCAAATCTTAACTACTCAATTTTAGACGGGAAAACGGTCGAAATGGTTACAGGGGTTGAGTATGATGCGGGCTGCTGGCAATCTAGATTTGTAGTTCAACGCGTTCAAACGGCAACCGCTCAAGCAAACTATGCCTTCTTCTATCAACTTGTGCTTGGGGGAATGACGTCCATCGGCACTAGCCCGCTTGATATCCTCCATAGAACCATTACTGGATATAAAAACAGCTCTATGATTCCTGATAATTATAGACAAGAATACAATGAATAAAATATACGGAGCACGAATGTTCAATTTGAAATTTGTATCAATTTTTAGTCTGCTTTTATTCTGCTTAACAGTCAATTCTGAGCCTTTAATGCAATCTGAAATCATCAAAATGGACCGCATTGTTGCGATCGTTGATCAGGTGGTTATAACCGAAAATGAATTAGCGGACCGAATTAAAACGGTGACTGCTCAGCTAGAAAAACAAGGTACAGAATTGCCGCCACCAGCTGTGCTAGAAAAACAAATTCTTGAGCGTATGATTACTGACAGCCTTCAGTTGCAGTTTGCTAGCCAAACTGGGTTGCGGGTCGATGATAATCAATTGGATAAAACCATCGAGCGTATTGCAAATCAAAACAAAATGGATATTCCAACTTTCAAAAAGGCCTTGTTAGAGGATGGCATCCAATATCGGAAATTCAGAGAGGATATCCGCAACGAAATCACCTTAGCCCGCCTTCGTGAAAGAGAAGTAGATAACCGGATTAATATTACCGAGTCAGAGATTGATAGTTTTATTGCCATGCAAGCTGCATCAAACAGCTCTGACGAATTTGAAATCTCGCATATTCTGGTTCGTGCTCCCGAAGATACAGCCCCTGAAGATTTAAAAAAGCTTCGTGCAAAAGCAGAGAAAGCCCTTACGCAACTCCAAGCCGGAAAAGACTTTGCTAAAATTTCTGCTAGCTTTTCGGATGCTCCGAATGCGCTTGAAGGTGGTAGCTTGGGTTGGAAAAATGGCTCTCAAATTCCAGCGCTATTCTTTGAGGCACTGAAACCACTTAAAGCCGGCGAGGTCAGCGGAATTTTACGCAGCCCAAACGGCTTTCATATCCTAAAAGTAACGAATCGTCGTGGCGGCACATCACCACTAGTTGTTGGTCAAACGCATGTTCGCCACATTCTAATTAAATTTAGCGAAGTCGTTTCAGAAAAAGATGCGATGACTCGAATGATAAGCATTAAAGAGCGTCTTGATAATGGCGAAAAATTTGAAGATTTAGCTCGTCAATACTCAGATGATGGCTCAGCAAAAAGTGGTGGAGACCTGGGCTGGGTAAATCCTGGTGATACAGTGCCTGAGTTTGAAAAAACCATGAACGCACTTGCCCCAGGTGAAATCAGCAACATCATCAAAACGCAATTTGGCTTACATATTTTGCAAGTGATTGATCGTCGCAATCAAGACATGTCTAAAGAAGCTGCACGAATCAAAGCGCGCCAAGAAATCCGAGCCAGAAAATCGGATGAAGCTTTTCAAGATTGGGTGCGTGAGCTACGTGACCGAGCTTTTGTTGAGCTTAGACTCGAAGATAAGTACTAAGCTTTAATCCTGACGTGGCAACCACACTACCTCGTATAGTTATTACCGCTGGGGAACCGGCAGGCATCGGCTTAGATTTATGTGCCATGCTGGCACATCAAGCGCTTGCGGCTAACATCGCGGTGATTGCCGACCAAGACGCTTTGCGAGCTCGCGCTAAAGCACTCAATATAAAATTGGACATAGCTTTATACCAAGCAGATCAAGCCCCCTCTGCACATGCTGGTAACGGCAAAATTACTCTGTTGCATCAAAAAACTACCACCGTGGTTACCGCAGGCAAACTAGACAAAGCCAACAGCGCTTATGTTTTAAAAATGCTATCAACTGCGCTTAAAGCCTGCCAAGAAAGCAAGTTTGACGCGATGGTCACCGCCCCAGTGCACAAAGGCATCATTAATGAAGCAGGCTTTAAGTTTAGTGGCCACACCGAATTTTTAGCTGAAGAAACCAACACTGAACAAGTGGTGATGATGCTGGTTGGTGGCGGGATGAGGGTTGCGCTAGCAACAACGCATTTGCCACTGACTAAAGTAAGTGAAGCAATCACAGCCGATAGTCTCACAACAACCATTCGCATTTTGGATGCTGATCTTAAGCAAAAATTTGGCATCGCGAACCCTCACATGATGGTCGCTGGGCTCAATCCGCATGCAGGCGAAAATGGCTATTTGGGTGATGAGGAAATCAAAACGATCACGCCAGTGTTAGAAAATTTACGTGCTGAGGGCATGAATTTAATTGGCCCACTTCCTGCCGACACAATGTTTTCGCAAAAAAATATTGCTCAAACTGATGCTTTCTTAGCCATGTATCACGACCAAGGATTAGCAGTGCTAAAACACGCCAGCTTTGGCGAAGGCGTGAACGTCACACTTGGCCTGCCGATTATTCGGACTTCTGTTGACCATGGTACGGCGTTAGACCTAGCTGGCAAAGGCAATATTGAAATTGGAAGCTTAATTGCGGCAATCAAACTAGCCATTAAATTAGCGCACACAAAACGAAATACGATATCTTAATGAAACATATTGCAAAAAAACGCTTCGGCCAAAACTTTCTGACTGACCAAGGCGTCATCTTTAGCTTAGTGGAAGCCATTTCACCAAAGGCTGATGAATTAATGGTCGAAATTGGGCCTGGTTTAGGCGCACTGACACAGCCGCTACTCAAAAAAATTAATCATCTACACGTGGTTGAAATCGACCGTGACATTATTAGCTGGATGGAAAGCTTTTACCCAAAAAACAAACTGACCATCCATAACTCTGACGCACTGAAATTCAACTTCGCCGAACTTGCAAAGCTCAGCCCAGACCACAAAATTCGCGTCACAGGCAACTTGCCTTACAACATTTCTACGCCGATTTTGTTTCATCTATTGAGCAACATCGACAGCATTATCGATATGCATTTTATGCTGCAAAAAGAAGTGGTTGAGCGCATGGTAGCAGCCCCAACAACTTCAGAATATGGGCGACTTTCAGTGATGTTGCAATATCGCTTGAAGATGGAATATCTCATTACAGTGCCCCCTGAGGCCTTTGACCCAGCACCAAAAGTGGAATCAGCCTTTGTCAGATGCGTGCCACACGACGCACTGCCCTACACAGCCAAAAACGAAGCGCTTTTTGCAAAAGTGCTGACTGCAGCTTTTGGCCAACGCCGCAAAACTTTACGTAACACACTAAAAGAATATTTAGATGATGCAGGCTTTACAGCCGTTGGCATTGACTCAGGACTCCGAGCTGAAAATTTATCGGTCGCACAATTTGTGTCGATTGCAAACTTTTTAGCCTGATATAATTTCAACCATTCAAGCAAACCAAACCTTCAGGAGATTAATATGCGTGTAATTCTGCTCGGCGCACCTGGCGCAGGCAAAGGCACTCAAGCCACTTTCATCAAAGAAAAATTTAACATCCCTCAAATTTCAACGGGTGATATGTTGCGTGCGGCCGTTAAAGCTGGCACTCAATTAGGCTTGGAAGCAAAAAGCTATATGGACAGCGGCGGTTTGGTGCCTGATGCGGTTATTATTGGCTTAGTTTCTGAGCGCATTAAAGAAGCTGACTGTGCAAATGGCTTTTTATTTGATGGTTTTCCACGCACTATCCCTCAAGCTGAGGCAATGAAAGCAGCTGGTGTAGATATTGATTACGTTGTTGAAATCGACGTACCAGATGAAGCTATTGTAGAGCGCATGAGCGGTCGTCGTTCACACCCTGCGAGTGGCCGTACTTACCACGTCAAATTCAACCCACCAAAAGTGGCAGGCAAAGACGATGTAACTGGCGAAGACTTAGTACAACGCGAAGATGACCACGAAGCAACCGTATTAAAACGCCTTAAGGTTTACCATAGCCAAACTAAGCCTTTGGTTGATTACTATGTAACCTGGGCCAAAAGCGGTGCAGCAGGCGCCCCTCAGCATGTCTTCGTGCCTGGCCTTGGCGAGATGAATGCAATTCGTGACCAAATTTTTGCAGCGTTGAAATAAGTTAATTTCAGCAAAAAAGCATAGTAGTTTTTGACAAGGGCTCGCCAAACCCATAAAATGGTGGGCTTGCTTAATCGCAAGTCACTAGGATGGTGATGTAGCTCAGCTGGTTAGAGCGCAGGATTCATAATGGAATCCTGCATCATCCTCAAACTCTTATTCTAGAACCATCCAATACAATTAATCCCTGCTGCTTTCCCAAAATCAGCACAGGAAGGGATTTAGGATGGCTTCTTTCTCCAAAACTAAGTTTGACACCTATCGTGTCCAAGTCAGACGCAGTGGTATTCCATCTATCAGTCAAACATTCAAGACCAAAGAACAAGCCCTTATCTGGGCTCGGAAAATTGAATACGAATTAGACACTGGCATTTACCTCAGCAAAGAAAATACGGAACGTATAACCTTTGCCGAACTCGCGACTCGTTATATCAATGAGGTCAGCCCTAAAAAGAAGGGTGCCAAGCAAGAAACCTATCGTCTAAGTAAAATCATCAGAGAATTTAAAGACTTTCGAATGCATCAAATCAAGAGCATGCATATTGCGACTTATCGGGATATGTTACTTAAACAGGGCTATGCTCCTGCATCTGTCCTCAATGACTGAATCGCCACTAATTTAGTAGACGCCTTTGAGCCATAATAATGGCAAACAAAGAAAGGCATAAAATGAGTGGCAAACGTTATCCCGAAGAATTTAAAT
>Ga0214164_1000350_pt1 | contig 30913 bp, 27 predicted proteins | sample TroBogepilimnion_13_FD_153003 | JGI IMG/M metagenome (GOLD analysis project Ga0214164, IMG submission 153003) | Freshwater microbial communities from Trout Bog Lake, WI - Practice 03JUN2009 epilimnion v4 | ecosystem: Environmental > Aquatic > Freshwater > Lake > Epilimnion/Euphotic zone ...
TCAGTAGGCGAATGCCAGGAACCTGGAAGATTCCGATCTCATCACCTGTCTTAGCTTCTGGTCTCCACTCTTTCGCGACCTTCAACGTCGAGAGTGAGATGCCGCCAATAAAGATGAGGATCGAACAGGTTATGAGTGCAGATGCCGGATGTTTGGAGAGCGAGAGGTAGGTAACCAGAACCGGTCCAAGAATCGTTGCCGTAGTCATCACAGATGTATCGATGGCTAAAGCGCGACGCATATCTTCCTGCGGCACAATATTTCGCCAGAGTGGTCGAATCGAGAGGTTGATCGGTGGAGCAGCTATTCCAAGTAAAAGAGCCGCAAGGAGCAGCAAGGTCCCGGTGTGGACGAAGTTAAGAATCAGAATCGAAGCAGCATAGGATGGTACGAAAATTCGGATCGGAGTCCGCATGCCAAAGCGATCAAGAAGTGAGGATCGAAGGCTGGTTGTGAGAGAGCCTGCGATGCCATTCACGCCTGCTACAAAACCCGCGAAGGCTATGGAATGGACTGAATGGTAGGTCTTGAAATAGAGGCCCAATCCGATCATCCCGTAGGCGAGGCGAGCGGGGAATGAGGCGAGAATCATGGATCGAGCCCCTGAGTAACTCACGACCCGCAGATATTCACGCACGAATCCATCGTAGCCCTTCGCGTGGGCGAGATTTGGCGGTTTGACCCAGTTTTCTGGGGTGCGTACCCTTAGCGACTCACCCCTCATCCAGATGGGTAAACCGTCCTATCCCTACTACTTCTATTCACCTACGGAGCAACTTGAGCACTCACGCTATTAACGACATCGGTTCAGCAGAAGATTTCCTCGCCGCAATCGAAGGCACAATTAAGAATTTTAACGATGGAGACTTGGTCTCAGGAATCGTTGTACAAATCGACCGCGAAGAAGTTCTTCTTGATATCGGTTACAAAACAGAAGGTGTTATCCCTTCCCGTGAACTTTCAATCCGCCACGATGTAGCTCCATCAGAGCTCGTCAAGGTTGGCGATCGTATTGAAGCGCTCGTTCTCCAAAAGGAAGATAAAGAAGGCCGCCTCATCCTCTCGAAGAAGCGTGCTCAGTATGAGCGTGCCTGGGGCGAGATCGAAGGCAAGAAGGAGCGCGACGAAGTCGTCACCGGAACTGTCATCGAAGTTGTCAAGGGTGGACTTATCGTTGACATCGGATTGCGCGGCTTCCTGCCAGCATCACTCGTCGAAATGCGTCGCGTCCGTGACCTCACTCCTTACATCGGCAAGGAAGTTGAATGCCGCATCATCGAGCTCGATAAGAATCGCAACAACGTTGTTCTCTCACGTCGTGCATATCTCGAGCAGACTCAGTCCGAGTCACGCACAACCTTCCTCAACCAGCTCACAAAGGGTCAGGTCCGTGAGGGCGTTGTCTCTTCAATCGTGAACTTTGGTGCATTCGTTGATCTCGGTGGCGTTGATGGACTCGTCCACGTCTCTGAACTCTCATGGAAGCACATCGATCATCCAAGTGAAGTCGTTGAAGTTGGCGATGAAGTAACTGTCGAAGTTCTTGAAGTTGATTTCGAGCGCGAGCGTGTATCACTCTCACTCAAGGCAACACAAGAAGATCCATGGCAGGCATTTGCTCGCACGCACACTATTAATCAGGTTGTTCCTGGTGAAGTCACCAAGCTCGTTCCATTCGGTGCATTCATCAAGGTATTTGAAGGTATCGAAGGCCTCGTTCACATCTCAGAGTTGGCAGAACGCCACGTTGAGATCCCAGAGCAGGTCGTTCAGGTCGGCGATTCACTCTTCGTGAAGATCATCGATATCGATCTCGAGCGTCGTCGTATCTCACTCTCCTTGAAGCAGGCTAACGAAGGTCACGAAGTTGAGATCGAAGCATTCGATCCAACCCAGTACGGAATGGCTGCTCGATACGATGCTGAAGGTAACTTCATCTACCCAGAAGGCTTTGATTCTGAGACCCAAGAGTGGCGTCCAGGCTTTGAATCGCAGCGTGAAGAGTGGGAGCGTCAGTATGCTGAAGCTCAAGCTCGCTTCGTCGCTCACAAGAAGCAGAAGGATGAAGCACGCGCCGCTGATGCAGCTGCACCAGCAGAGGCATTTGCAACGAGTGAGACTCCAGCACCTGAGGCTGCTGAATAGTCTGACTCAATCTAGCGTTAAAGGCCCTGACCATTATGGTCGGGGCCTTTTCCTTTGATTTCTAGGACGGCAGAACTTCCCATGACGATGACGACCAACTCTCGGTAGGCTAGCGATGTGCTACTCGTTGCCCTCACCGGAGGAATTGGCTCTGGAAAATCCCTGGCAGGGGAGTATCTGGCTGCACTCGGTGCAATTGTGGTCGATTCAGATCAGCTCGCTCGCGCAGTTGTCGAACGTGGCACCCCAGCCTTTGATGAGATCGTTGCGCGCTTTGGCGATGAGATCCTCAAAGATGGGAACCTTGATCGGAGCAAACTCGGCGAACTCGTCTTCTCCAACCCGGCAGCCCGAGCTGAACTCGAAGCGATCACACATCCACGAATTCGGGAAGCGCTCGATGAGATTGTCGCTAGTTGTGACCCCGAAGATGTCATCGTGAATCAGATCCCATTACTCGTTGAGACCGGCGGCAAGGATCGCTTTGATTACATTATTAGCATCACCGCACCCTTAGAGCTCCGTCGCGAACGCTGCATTGCGCGAGGCATGAAGTCGTACGAATTTGAGAAGCGAGTCGCAGCCCAGGCGAGTGATGAAGAGCGCACGGCGATCTCGAACCACGTCATTGATAATGCCGGCGATGCCGATGCCTTGCTGCGGGCGATAGAAGAGTTGTGGGAATCTGAACTGAAGCCTCGAGCGATCGCATGAGAGCGATATCCGATCTGCAACGTAAGCCGCACCCATTTGAAGTTATCAGCGACTATGTCCAATCCGGCGACCAGCCGACTGCGATCGCAGAGATTGCTCGACGGATTCAGGCGGGCGAGAACGATGTTGTCCTCCTAGGCGCAACAGGTACTGGAAAGTCAGCGACAACAGCTTGGCTGATCGAGAAGCTTCAGCGCCCGACGCTCGTCCTCGCTCCTAACAAGACGCTCGCTGCCCAGCTCGCCAATGAGTTTAGAGAACTCCTTCCCAATAATGCGGTGGAGTATTTCGTCTCGTACTACGACTATTACCAACCAGAGGCCTATGTTCCGCAATCAGATACCTTCATTGAGAAGGATTCATCGGTAAATGCTGAAGTAGAACGACTTCGACATAGCGCGACGAACTCACTCCTCACACGCAGAGATGTCATCGTCGTAGCCACCGTCTCCTGTATCTATGGCCTCGGTACACCGCAAGAGTATGTGGATCGCATGATTCGCCTTCGCGTCGGAGACTCCATCGACCGAAACACACTCCTTCGACAATTCGTAGATATTCAATACAAACGTAACGACATTGCATTTGAACGAGGCACCTTCCGCGTCCGCGGCGATACCGTAGAGATCATTCCGATGTATGAAGAGCTCGCGATTCGAGTAGAGATGTTCGGTGATGAGATCGAGAAGATCATGACCCTGCATCCATTAACCGGTGAGATTGTTCGGGAAGAGAGCGAGATGTACGTCTTCCCGGCTAGCCACTATGCAGCTGGCCCAGAGACGATGAAGCGCGCAGTTACGGCGATTGAGGAAGAGATGGAGAAGGCAGTTGATGCCTTTGAACGTCAGAATAAGCTCCTTGAAGCCCAGCGCATACGGATGCGAACTACCTTTGATATCGAGATGATCCGCCAGCTCGGCTTCTGCTCAGGTATTGAGAATTACTCGCGACATATCGATGGCCGCGAAGCGGGCAGCGCTCCTAACTGTCTCCTTGATTACTTTCCAGAAGACTTCCTCGTCGTCATCGATGAATCACACGTCACTGTCCCACAAATTGGCGCGATGCATGAAGGCGATGCCTCCCGAAAGCGAACCCTCGTTGAACACGGCTTTCGCCTTCCGAGTGCGATGGATAACCGGCCACTCCGATTTGATGAATTTCTCACTCGCAAGGGCCAGACGCTCTATCTCTCTGCAACACCTGGCAAGTATGAACTCGAGAAGGTCCAGGGCGATGTGGTCGAGCAAGTAATCCGACCAACGGGATTAATTGATCCAAAGATCATTGTTAAACCGATTAAGGGTCAGATCGATGACCTCGTAGCTTCGATCAATGAACGTTCGGTGAAGAATGAGCGCGTTCTAGTGACGACTCTGACAAAGAAGATGTCAGAGGACCTTACTGATTATCTGCAGGGGATAGGTATCCGAGTCCGATATCTCCACTCTGAGGTAGATACCCTTCGCCGAGTCGAACTCCTGCGCGAACTTCGAACTGGTGAATACGACGTCCTGATCGGTATCAACCTTCTTCGTGAAGGCCTCGATCTGCCAGAAGTCTCACTCGTTGCAATTCTTGATGCCGATAAAGAGGGCTTCTTGCGATCTGCAACCTCACTCATTCAGACCATTGGCCGTGCCGCTCGAAATGTCTCAGGCGAAGTTCATATGTATGCGGACAATATGACGAAGTCGATGCAGCAAGCGATTGACGAGACCAATCGACGCCGTGAGAAGCAGGTCGCCTACAACACTGAACACGGTATCGAACCTACGGCGCTTCGCAAGAAGATCGCTGATATCACCGACCTGATCACGCAAGAGGCGGAAGATACCGAAGAGTTGAGCAAGAAGAAGTCGAAGAATCAGAGGGGAGCCTCGGCCAGCCTGCCGATCGGCATCACGATTCCATCCCCAGGTTCGCTACCGCGACAAGAGTTGGTCGCCCTCATAGAATCGCTCACCGAACAGATGAAGATGTCAGCAGCCCAACTCCAATTTGAGGTGGCGGCCAGACTTCGGGACGAGATTAGAGAGCTCAAACGTGAGCTCCGAGGAATGGATGAGGCTGGCGGATGAGTTCAGATCGTTTGATAGTGCGTGGTGCGCGGGCGCATAACCTGAAGAATGTCTCCCTCGACCTTCCGCGCGATTCCCTCATCGTCTTTACTGGGCTCTCTGGCTCTGGCAAGTCTTCACTCGCTTTCGACACCATCTTCGCTGAAGGTCAGCGGCGTTATGTGGAGTCACTCTCTGCCTACGCCCGTCAATTCTTGGGTCAGATGGATAAGCCAGATGTTGATTTCATTGAGGGCCTATCGCCAGCAGTATCGATCGATCAGAAATCAACAAATCGAAATCCTCGTTCAACCGTTGGAACTATCACCGAGGTCTACGACTACCTTCGCCTCCTCTTCGCTCGCGCTGGTCGCCCACACTGCCCGAATTGCGGAAAGGCGATTGCGAAGCAGACCCCACAGAATATTGTTGATCAGATCCTCGCACTCGATGCTGGCATAAAGTTCCAAGTCCTCGCCCCGATTGTCCGTGGACGTAAGGGTGAATTCCTAGACCTCTTTAAAGATCTCACCGTTCAAGGATTCTCACGCGCCCGAGTTGATGGCGTTGTCTATCCACTTGCCGAAGTACCTAAATTAAAGAAGCAAGAGAAGCACACTATCGAAGTAGTGGTTGATCGCCTGGCAGTTAAGCCCGATGCGAAATCTCGCCTCACCGATTCGATTGAGACCGCACTCAAATTAGCAAGTGGGCTTGTCATTCTCGACTTTGTTGATCTTAAAGATACTGATCCTGAGAAGGAGAAAACCTTTAGCGAGCATATGGCCTGCCATGATTGCGAGCTCTCCTTTGGCGAACTAGAACCACGATCCTTCTCCTTTAACTCACCCTTTGGTGCCTGCCCGGATTGCACAGGTATTGGTATCCGTCTTGAAGTGGATGAAGAACTCCTCATTCCAGATGATTCAATCTCAATCAATGAAGGTGCGATTGCGCCGTGGCAGAACTCCGAGTACTTCGATCGCCTCCTCGAAGGGCTAGCGCAAGAACTTAAGTTCTCTCTGGATAAGCCATGGAAGGCACTTTCAGTGAAGGCGAAGGATGCAATCCTCAATGGCTGGGATTATGAAGTCCATGTGAAGTACAAGAATCGTTATGGCCGCGAGCGCGCCTATACAACCGGCTTTGAAGGCGTCATTCCATTCATCACACGACGTCATGCTGAACAAGAGGGCGAATGGGGTATCGCCAAGTTTGAGGCATATATGCGCGAGACGCCATGCCCTGCATGTAAGGGCGCTCGCCTCAAGCCCGAGGTTCTTGCAGTCACTATCGGCGGAAAGAGCATCGCCGAGATCTGCGAACTCTCGATCGCGGAATGCGCACTCTTCTTAAAGAAGATCTCACTCAACACCCGCGAGAAGAAGATCGCAGAGCGTGTCCTGAAAGAGGTGCATGCGCGTCTTGGCTTCTTGCTCGATGTTGGCCTCGACTATCTCTCGCTAGAGCGCGCAGCAGGAACTCTCTCCGGTGGTGAGGCCCAACGCATCCGCTTAGCAACTCAGATTGGATCGGGCTTAGTAGGTGTTCTCTATGTACTCGATGAACCAAGCATCGGCCTTCACCAACGCGATAATCATCGCCTCATTGAGACTCTCACACGCCTTCGCGATATGGGTAATACCCTGATCGTTGTCGAGCACGATGAAGATACGATCCGCGCAGCCGATTGGATCGTTGATATCGGTCCGGGTGCTGGCGAGCATGGCGGAGAAGTCGTCTCATCGGGAACCTATGCAGAGTTGATCGCTGCACCTAAGTCTGTGACTGGTGCATACATGTCTGGCCGCTCCAAAATCGATGTTCCTACCGAGCGTCGCCCTTACGATAAGAAGCGCGTAATCACGGTTAAGGATGCGAAAGAGAATAATCTCAAGAATATCTCTGTGACCTTCCCGCTTGGTAGCTTCGTTGCTGTGACTGGCGTGAGCGGTTCAGGAAAGTCGACGCTCGTCAATGACATTATCTATTCAGTCTTGGCTAACAAGCTCAATGGTGCACGTATCGTTCCGGGTCGACATCGCTCTATCTCTGGCTTAGAGAATCTCGACAAGGTTGTTCACGTCGATCAATCACCGATCGGTCGTACTCCTCGTTCAAATCCAGCGACTTACACTGGCGTCTTCGACAAGATTCGCGGGCTCTTTGCTGAGACGAGCGAGGCGAAGGTCCGTGGATACTTGCAGGGTCGCTTCTCCTTTAATGTAAAGGGTGGACGCTGCGAGAACTGCGCGGGCGATGGCACGATCACCATCGAGATGAACTTCCTTCCCGATGTCTATGTGCCATGCGAGGTCTGTCATGGTGCTCGTTACAACCGTGAGACGCTCGAGGTTCACTACAAGGGCAAGACGATCGCACAAGTATTGGATATGCCGATTGAAGAGGCGCACGAATTCTTCGAATCCGTGCCGGCGATCGCACGATTCCTCAAGACTCTCAACGACGTCGGGCTAGGTTACGTCCGACTTGGGCAATCTGCTCCAACGCTTTCAGGCGGAGAAGCACAGCGGGTAAAGCTCGCGACCGAATTACAGAAGCGCTCAACTGGCCGCACCATTTATGTCCTCGATGAACCAACCACGGGTCTTCACTTTGAAGATACGCGCAAGCTCTTGCTCGTCCTCAATCGCCTAGTTGATTCCGGAAACACTGTTGTTGTGATTGAACACAATCTCGATGTGATTAAGTGCGCAGACTGGGTGATAGATATGGGACCTGAAGGTGGTGCCGGCGGTGGCCAGGTCATTGCCGAAGGAACTCCAGAAGAGGTCGCGAAGATGAAGCAGAGTTACACCGGGCAATTCTTGGCATCTGTACTCAAGTAGGCGATTCACCATGGCAGACCCGAAGAGTTATCGACCATCGAATATCCCCACTGATCCTGGGGTCTATCGATTTTACGATGCTCAAGGTGTAGTCATCTATGTGGGCAAGGCACTCAATCTCAAGAATCGCCTCAACTCATACTTCGGAAGCAACCTCACTGCAAAGACCTATCGGATGGTTCACAAGGCTGTTCGTGTGGACTGGACGATCGTCAACACCGAGGTCGAGGCGCTTCAACTCGAGTTTACCTGGATCAAGAGTTACGACCCAGAGTTCAATGTGCAGTTCAAGGATGATAAGTCGTACCCGTACCTTGCCATCTCAATCAACGAGGAATTTCCTAAGGTCTATGTATCTCGTCAGAAGAAGATCAAAGGAACTAAGTACTTTGGTCCATTTGCTCACACCTGGGCGCTACGTAGCACCTTCGATACCTTGCAACGGATCTATCCAGTAAGAAGCTGCAGCAACGGAACTTTTGATCGTGCGGTTAAGAGTAAGCGCCAGTGCCTCCTTGGCGATATTGGGAAGTGCTCGGCACCGTGCGTGGGGTGGATCAGCCAAGAAGAGCATAAAGATCTTTCAAAGAAGCTCGTGAAGTATCTAGAGTCGAACCCGTCAGATATTGAGCGGCAGATTGAAGCAGAGATGGCGACGGCTGCTGAGAATGAAGAGTTTGAGCGCGCGGCGAAGCTTCGCGATCAACTCAATGCGATCACCAAGTCGAATGAGATTATGGGGAGTTCGCTCAGTCCTAATTTCAATGCAGATGTGATCGGCATTCATGAAGAGGTCACGCACTGCGCCGCCTCGCTCTTTACTGTTCGCAATGGTCGAATCGTCGGATCACGATCATGGATCATCGATATGGCTAATGTGCTCGAAGATGATGACTTGATCGGTGCAACGCTGAGCAAGATCTACCGAGATAACGAGATTCCACGTGAGATCTTGATCGATCGGCCATGTACTGAGACGAACGAATACGAGAAGTGGCTCGGTGAACTATCAGGCCACAAGGTAGAGATCCTCCAACCGCAGCGTCGCGAGAAGGCCGAGATGATCGATGTGGTGAAGCGGAATGCCCATCAAGCGCTGATCCAATACCTCAGCAAGCGATCGAATGATGCAGCTGTGAGTGGCGCAGCCCTAGAAGAGATTGCCAGCGCTCTCGACCTCACTGAACTTCCGCTTCGCATCGAGTGCTTTGATATCTCCAATATCCAAGGCAATCATATGGTCGCCTCAATGGTCGTCTTTGAAGATGGTCAAGCGAAGAAGAGCGAGTATCGCCGCTTTGCGATTGATGACGATGCGAACTTTGATGATACGCGGGCGATGCACCACGTCATCACTCGACGAATGAAGCGCTACCTTGCCGAGAAAGATATTGATATCGCTGAAGTTTCGCAGAGCGGGGGAGGTAGACCTAAGTTTGCTTATCCACCTCAACTGATCGTGGTCGATGGTGGTCAACCACAAGTTGCCGCAGCCGCACAAGCTCTCGCCGATCTTGGTATCACCAACATCGCTCTCGTCGGGTTAGCGAAGCGCCTGGAAGAGGTCTGGATGCCTGGAATTCCAGATCCAGTCATCTTCCCTCGCCATAGCGAGGCGCTCTACCTCCTTCAACGTATTCGAGATGAAGCGCACCGATTTGCCATCACCTTCCATCGGAGCAAGCGCTCAAAGGTCATGTTGGAATCACTTCTTGATGGCATCCCATCACTGGGTGAGGTCCGCAGAAGAGCGATCCTCGAACACTTCGGATCAGTGACGGCACTTCGCAAGGCGACAAAGGCAGAGATAGCCGAGATCCCTGGGATCGGTGAACGTACCGCAGAGATCATTCTCGATAATCTCCAACCAGGAAGTGAATCCGTAGATATGGCAACGGGCGAGATCCTTGACGCATAAGGCAAGTAGGGCAAGATAGAGCCATGTCAGCCGAAGTAGTCCTCGTTACCGGAATGAGCGGTGCCGGCCGTTCCACTGTCGCCCATGCGATGGAGGATCTGGGTTGGTACGTAGTCGATAACTTACCGCCAGCGCTATTGCTTAATCTCTGCGATTTAGCCGAACGGACGGTCACGAAGATCGCTGTCGTCATTGACGTCCGGGGACGCCAATTCTTCGATGAACTCAACGGCGCCCTCGCCGAACTAGGGGAGCGAGGAATCGAGCGGAAGATTCTCTTTGTTGACGCTGCCGATGATGTTCTTGTTCGCAGATTTGAGTCGACACGGCGTCCCCATCCACTGCAAGGTTCGGATCGAATAGTTGATGGTATCGCCAAAGAGCGTGAGCGGCTCCGTGAAGTTCGCTCGATCTCAGATCTCGTGATCGATTCTTCCTCACTCAATGTCCATCAACTTGAGGCAAAGGTTGCCACAATCTTCCAATCCGATGGCGATGCTGACCTACGGGTAAATGTTCTCTCTTTCGGTTACAAATACGGCATTCCAGTTGATGCCGATCTTGTGATGGATTGTCGTTTTATCGCAAACCCACATTGGATACCCGAGTTACGCCCACTCACTGGCTTAGATGCCGCCGTCAGCGCAAATGTTTTAGGAAGCGAAAATACCCAAGAATTCTTAGAACGGTATCAATCACTCTTTGAGACGATGGCGAGTGGTTTCTTTAACGAAGGTCGAAAGTACCTGACGCTTGCAATCGGATGCACCGGCGGTAAGCATCGAAGCGTCGCGATCGCCGAGGAGTTATCGAAGCGCCTCAATACGAAATCTGTAGGAAGTGATCGAAAGATTATTGCGCACGCCGTTCACCGAGATCTCGGTCGCGAGCTTTGAGCCAAGCGCCTAAAGTTGTCGCACTCGGCGGTGGACACGGCCTCGCTGCAACCCTGAGTGCACTACGACTGATCACCGACGACGTTACGGCGGTAGTCACAGTTGCAGATAATGGTGGATCAAGTGGTCGACTACGCGAAGAGTTTCACTCACTCCCACCAGGCGATCTTCGAATGGCACTTGCTGCACTCTGTTCTGATGATGAATGGGGAAGAGGGTGGGCCGATATTCTGCAGTATCGATTTACCAGTGATGGCCCGTTGAATGGCCATGCCCTCGGCAACTTGCTCTTGCAAGCACTTTGGGATCGTGATGGCGATCCAGTTGCAGGCATCGCCCGAGTAGGTGAGTTACTTCGCATTAAGGGACGAGTCCTCCCGATGGCACTTGATGCCCTCGATATCGAAGGGACCTTCGTAACAGCCTCTGGCCGCAAAATAGTGACGGGGCAGGTTGAAGTAGCAACAGCTTCGGGCCGCTTAGATTCACTGCGATTAATTCCCGAATCGCCACGAGCTACACCAGAAGCTCTGGCCGCGATTGGTGCTGCAGAGTGGATCACCTTTGGGCCTGGATCATGGTTCTCAAGTGTCATGCCACACTTCTTGCTCGCAGATCAGGCACGGGCGATTGCGAATTCAGCGGCTAAGAAGATTGTGATCTTCAATTTGCCTGAACCCGAGAGTGAAGATGAATTTGCGGGCTATTCGGCCCAAGAACACCTCGCCTTGATCACCAAACATCTACCTGATCTTCATTACGATTTTGCAATTGCCGATCGAACCTCCATTGCAGGTTCTGCTGGCCTTAAAGAGATGGTTGAGGGTTGCGGGGGAGAGTTGATTCTCGCCGATCTCGCAAAGAGTCCAGGAAGTTTCCATCACGATCCCCAAAAATTGGCTCCAGTTTTCAGCCACATTTTCAATTGAACCCTGCTTAGATACTCACATGGCAATGACAGCGAGCGTAAAAGATGAACTGAGTCGTCTCTCAGTCACTAAGCCTTGCTGCCGTAAAGCCGAGGTCTCCGCGCTTCTGCGCTTTGCTGGCGGACTTCATATCGCTGCTGGTCATATTGTTATTGAGGTAGAACTCGATACTGCGCAGAGTGCTCGCCGCTTACGTAAAGATATCTCTGAGATCTTTGGACATGATTCAGAGTTGGCCGTTCTTTCTGCTGGTGGTCTACGAAAAGGCTCTCGTTACTTGGTGAGAGTAATTTCAGATGGCGATGCCCTTGCTAGACAGACTGGCTTGATTGATTCCCATAACCGCCCAATTCGCGGTTTGCCTCCACAAGTTGTCTCAGCGGGAATATGTGATGCAGAAGCCGCCTGGCGCGGTGCATTCTTAGCCCATGGTTCACTGACCGAACCGGGTCGTTCATCGGCGCTCGAGATCACTTGCCCAGGTCCTGAAGCAGCTCTTGCACTTGTAGGTTCGGCTCGCCGGTTAGGAATTACGGCAAAGGCACGTGAAGTGCGAAATGTGGATCGTGTTGTTATTCGCGATGGCGATGCAATCGGAGCCCTCCTGACTCGACTCGGCGCACATGAATCAGTTCTTGCGTGGGAAGAGCGTCGCATGCGCCGCGAAGTTCGAGCCACAGCGAATCGCCTTGCCAATTTCGATGATGCCAACCTCCGACGTTCTGCTCGCGCGGCGGTAGCGGCATCGGCCCGCGTTGCACGCGCGATGGAGATTCTGGGGGATGAGATTCCAGACCACCTCAAAGAGGCGGGCGAACTTCGAATCACACATGGCCAGGCAAGCCTCGAGGAGCTCGGCTCACTCGCTAGCCCACCGATGACAAAGGATGCGATCGCTGGTCGAATTCGCCGCCTGCTGGCGATGGCGGATAAGCGGGCGCACGACCTTGGAATTCCAGATACCGAGGCTGGCCTCAGCCCTGAGATGTTAGAGAACGACTAACCGCCACTGATAGGCTTGGCCCATCACAACGTTGTGGATTGCGGCCGTTATCTCGATTCTGATCGGCCCTCTATCTGATTCATACCCTCGGATAGGTACTCATCTCCTTTAGAAGGCAGGTTTATTGTGGTTCGTGTTGGAATTAATGGCTTTGGCCGTATCGGACGTAACTTCTTCCGTGCAGCGCTCACATCAAATGCGCAATTTGAGATTGTTGGCATCAACGACCTCACAGATAACGCCACTTTGGCACACCTTTTGAAGTACGACTCAATCCTTGGACCTTTGGGTCTGCCAGTCTCATACGACGATGAGTCAATCACCGTCAACGGTAAGAAGATCCGCGTCTTTGCGGAGCGCGATCCAGGCGCACTTCCTTGGGGCGAAGTAAAGGCAGATATCGTTATTGAATCAACCGGTTTCTTCACCAAGGCTGCAGATGCGAAGAAGCACATCTCAGCGGGTGCGAAGAAGGTCATCATCTCTGCTCCAGCAACTGATGAAGATATCACCATCGTCATGGGCGTTAACGAGGGTAAGTACGACGCTGCTGCTCACGCCATCATCTCAAATGCATCATGCACAACGAACTGTCTCGCTCCAATGGCTAAGGTCTTGGAAGATAGCTTCGGCATCGTTAAGGGTTTGATGACAACAATCCACGCTTACACAAACGATCAATCACTCCAGGATCAGCCACATAAGGATCTACGCCGTGCCCGTGCTGGTGCGCTCTCAATGATTCCAACATCAACTGGTGCTGCAAAGGCGATCAGCTTGGTCTTGCCATCACTTAAGGGCAAGCTCGATGGTTACGCAATGCGCGTTCCAGTCCCAACAGGTTCTGCTACTGACCTCACCGTCGAACTCGCGAAGGAAGTCTCTGCTGCAGAGATCAACGCTGCGATGAAGGCTGCTGCTGAAGGTCCACTCAAGGGCTACCTCGAGTACACCGAAGATCCAATCGTCTCAGCTGACATTGTGACAAACCCTTCATCATGCATCTTCGATGCCGGCCTCACAAAGGTAATCGGCAACCAGGTGAAGATCGTTGGTTGGTACGACAATGAGTGGGGTTATTCAAACCGCCTCGTTGACCTCGTCGGTTTCGTAGGAGCAAAGCTCTAACGAGCAGATCTATGAACTCTCTCGAATCATTTGATTATGCAGGAAAGCGAGTACTTCTACGCTGCGATCTCAACGTCCCGATTAAGGATGGCGTGATTGCAGATGATGGACGTATCCGTGCATCACTCCCAACGATTCGTTATTTGATCGCGCAGGGTGCGGCGGTAGTTATCACCGCCCACCTTGGCCGACCAAAGGGAGAGCGCAAGCCCGAGCTATCACTCGCTCCGGTTGCAGCCAGACTTTCAGAGTTACTTGGTCAGAGCGTCATCTTCTCTTCCGAGATCGTTGGATCAGAAGCAGCGAAGAGCGTGCAAGCGGGTGGAGTCGTTCTCCTCGAGAATATCCGCTACGAGGCAGCTGAGACGAGCAAGGAAGAGAGTGAGCGCGTTGCGCTTGCTACTGAGCTCGCAACATATGCCGATATCTTCATCTCCGATGGCTTTGGCGCAGTTCACCGTAAGCATGCCTCGGTCTACGATGTTGCAAAACTTCTTCCTCACGCACCGGGATATCTCGTCGCAGCCGAGATCGAAGTTCTCAAGAAGCTCACCCAGAATCCAGAGCGGCCTTACGGCGTTGTTCTCGGTGGATCTAAAGTTTCAGACAAGATCGGTGTGATCACAAACCTTCTCGATAAGGTGAATGTGATGGCCATTGGCGGGGGAATGCTCTTCACCTTCCTCGCAGCTCAAGGTCATGAGATCGGTAAATCTTTGGTCGAAGTAGATCTCATCCCAACTGTGAAGGAATTGATTGCACGAGCCGATTCGCTCGGAGTAAAACTCCTCTTGCCAACAGATATCGTCGTTGCACCAGCATTTGCTGCAGATGCAACCCCAACCACTGTTCGCGCGGATGCAATCCCAGCAGATCAGATGGGTCTAGATATTGGACCAGAGAGCGCAGCAGCATTTGCCGCAGCGATCACTGAATGCAAGACCGTCTTCTGGAATGGCCCTATGGGCGTCTTTGAATTTGCAAACTTTGCTGCTGGTACCAAGGTTGTTGCGGAAGCGCTCACCAAGGTCTCTGGTATCTCAGTCGTTGGTGGCGGAGATTCAGCAGCTGCTGTTCGCTCACTTGGCTTTGCAGATAGCGCCTTCGGCTATATCTCAACCGGTGGCGGAGCATCATTGGAGTATCTTGAAGGAAAAGAGCTTCCAGGAATCTCGGTTCTCGATTAATTTCCTCTATTCGTTTCAATAGTTTCAGCGAACACTTAAAGGAGCACGAATGCGTAAGCCACTTATCGCCGGCAACTGGAAGATGAACCTCAATCACCTCGAGGCGATTGCAGTGACCCAGAAGCTCTCGTACTCACTGGAGGAGAAGGATTACGACGCCGTTGATGTCGCAGTTCTTCCGCCATTCACGGATATTCGCTCTATTCAGACCCTCGTTGATGGAGATCGCCTCCGTCTTACCTATGGCGCTCAAGATCTCTCACCCGAAAGTTCTGGTGCCTATACCGGCGATATCTCCGGATCAATGCTCGCAAAGCTTGGTTGCACCTATGTAGCGGTTGGACACTCAGAGCGTCGCGCTATCCACGGTGAGGGCGATGAGCTCCTCAACCGTAAGTTGAAGGCGGCTCTTGCAAACGATCTCGTTCCAATCTTCTGCATTGGTGAAGAACTCGCGATTCGTGAAGCCGGTACGCATGTTGAGCATGTACTCGCTCAACTTCGTAATGGACTTAAGGGTCTGCATAAGCCAGATCTCAAGAAGATTGTCTTCGCCTATGAGCCAGTATGGGCGATCGGAACCGGCAAGACTGCTACACCTGAAGATGCCCAAGAAGTCTGTGCGGCAATCCGGGTAGAGCTCGCGAAGATCGGAAGCGATGAGATCGCAGAAGCGGCTCGCATTCTCTACGGCGGCTCTGTGAAATCAGCCAATATCGTAGAAATCATGCGCCAGGCCGATGTTGATGGCGTATTGGTGGGCGGAGCGAGCCTAGATCCTGAGGAATTCGCCCGTATTGCCAAATTCTATAAGGTCGCTTAACCGTTCCGTAGGCAGGGGAGCGCGGCTAACGCGCTATCCTTAGCCTGTTGTTTTACCTGATGTAACCAGTTTTATAGTCAGACTTTATAAAGGAGCTCTTCAGTGGTTGTGGCACTATCAATCCTTCTCGTGGTGACAAGCGTCCTCATGGTCCTCCTCGTTCTCCTTCACAAGGGCAAGGGTTCTGGACTCTCAGATCTCTTCGGCGGCGGCGTCTCCTCAAACTACGGTGGATCATCAGTTGTAGAGAAGAACCTTGACCGGATCACCATCGTCGTCGGTGGCCTCTGGTTCGCTGGTGTTGTGGCTCTCTCACTTCTGCTTAAGAAGTAATACGGAATATCCTCACTCGCTTTTTTGTTCATGTTCATAACTTTGGTTAGAGGAGAGTAAAGATGGCAGGTAGCGCAATCCGCGGAAGTCGCGTTGGTGCGGGCCCAATGGGCGAGGCCGAGCGTGGCGAGGCTATTGGTCGTTTCCGAGTCTCCTATTGGTGTGCCAATGGTCACGAGACTCGTCCATCCTTTGCTGATGATGGCACAGTGCAGATTCCCGCCGAATGGGATTGCCCACGTTGCGGCTACCCAGCTGGCCTCGATCAGAACAAGCCACCTCTTCCAGTAAAGAATGAGCCATATAAGACTCACCTTGCTTACGTGAAAGAGCGTCGCACTGAGGCAGAGGCGGTCAAGATTCTTGGCGATGCCTTAGCTAAGTTACGTGGCGAGGACGAGTAATCACCTCTCATTTCATTGCATTAAAAAGCCCCGCTCATCGGTAGATGCCCGGGGCTTTCTCGTTAAGAGGATGTACGACTTGCTTAGCTGAGCGCCTCAAGGATTGCAGCGATGCCTTTGCTGCGATTCTTAAGATGGATGCGGATGAGCGGGAAGTTGCGATCTGCAAGTGCTTGCCCATCGCCAAGTGCCTGCGCCATCAACAAGGTATGGAAGGAGAAGGTGCGACCTGGAATCTCAAGGTCCACTGCATTCTCACCTGTGATCTGAATAAAGGCGCCATTGTGTTGCCCACCCTTATGGAACTGGCCCGTTGAGTGAAGGAATCGTGGACCCCAACCAAAGGTGGTTCCACGGCCGCTCTTCTTCGCAATCAGCGCACGGCTCTTTGTAATCTCATCATCTATGCCGCGTGCTAAGTAGGCCATAATCGCTACGTAGTGGCTCTCGTTCGCAAAGAACTCATCAAATTGGCCGCGTAGCGATGGTGCAGAAGAGGCAGAGAAGACCTGAAGGTTCTCATCTTCAAATGATGGCGTGACAGCGCTGATGTCGCCTGATTCCCACTTCGCTAAGAGCGCATTTGTTCGCTCCTTCGCCTCGGTCACATTTGGTTGGTTGAATGGATCAACTTCAAGGGCCAAGCTGAGAAGGGCTGTGACCCACTCCCAGAGAATGAACTGCTCACCAAGAGATGCGACCACAACCGCATCTGCCTTGCTATCTGTTGTTGGAGCGAGTGAAACCAAGAAGTTTGGACCGGCAACTGGAGCATCGAGGGATTCAAGTGCGATTGGTAGGCGTCCGCGTTGATTCTTGCCGGTGGATTCGGCGATGAGCTGTTCGATCCAATCCGAGAGACCAGGTGTTGCTGAGCCAGCATCGGCGAAGCCAACGTTCTGCTCACCCTTTGCAAAGATGGCGGCGGCGAGTTTTACTGCAGCTGAATCTGGTGAGAGAAATGTTGCAGCAGCGTCACGAGCATCTGTAAGGAGAGCGGCAACATCGACACCGATGAGCGCTGCAGGCACGAGTCCAAAGGCACTGAGTGCACTGTAGCGGCCACCAACGTTCGGATCAGCATTGATGACGCGCAAACCTTGCGCGCGTGATGCTTGATCAAGCGGTGAACCTGGATCTGTGACGATCACGATGTGATCTGCAGGGTTGAGACCAGCTTCTGTGAAGAGTTCCTCAAAGAGCGCCTTCTGGGATGCAGTCTCAACTGTAGAACCAGATTTCGAACCAACAACAACGACGGTATTGAGAAGTGATGCTGGGATTGCAGCTGTGAGTTGATCTGGATCTGTTGTATCGAGAACCGTGAGTGCTTTCTTGTAACTCTTGCTGATTACTTCAGGGGCAAGAGATGAACCACCCATACCCGCAAGGATTACATTGGTAAGGCCATTGGATTTCGCCCACGCAACGAGTTCTTCTAGTTGTGGCAGGAGCGCTTGTGAAGCAACAGGCAGATCGATCCAGTTGAGACGAACGCTCGCTTCGACGGCTGCTTCTGGGCCCCAAAGGTTTGCATCCTTTGCTGCGAGGGCAGGGGAGACGGCTACGAGACGTGCAACGAGGTCCGCATCAGATACTGCAAGACCGGCGCCTGAGAGTGCGATTGCCATTAGGCGACCGCCTCAACATTGGCCAGGAGTTCGAGCCAGGCCTTCTCAAACTTTGCGACGCCATCATCTTCGAGGAAGGTGACAACCTGCTTGAAGTCGATTCCTGCACCAGGGAGTTGATCGAAGATCTTCTTCGCATCATTGATCTTTGATGTGATCGTATCGCCGCGGACTACGCCATGTTCACGGACCTCATTGAGTGTGCCTTCTGGCATGGTGTTCACACAATTGGCAGCAACGAGTTCGATGACATAACGAGTTGAGTCGTACGACTTATCCTTCACACCGGTTGAGGCCCAGAGTGGACGCTGTAATTGCGCACCTGCATCTGCCAACTTCTTCCAGCGAGGTGAGGCGATAACTTCTAGGAAGGCCTCATATGCAAGGTGAGCATTAGCAATTGCAGCTGCGCCACGAAGCGGTGAGTTCGCACTGATCGCATCGAGTTGCTTATCAATCTCGGTATCGATTCGACTGACGAAGAAGGATGCGACAGAGTGGACATTCTCCAGTGATGCGCCATTTCCTAAGCGGCGTTCGAGGCCACGAAGATAGGCATCCATCACGCCGCGATAGCGGTCAACAGAGAAGATGAGTGTGACGTTCACGCTGATACCTTGAGCAGTGAGCTCTTCAATCGCTGGTAGACCTTCAATCGTTGCTGGGACTTTGATCAGCAGGTTAGGGCGATTAACGAGTGAGGCAAGATAGAGGCCGCGCTCAACCGTTGCTGTGGTGTCGTAAGCGAGTTGAGGATCTACTTCAATGGAGACGCGACCATCAACTTGGTGTGATTCCAAGAAGGTAGGCATAAAGAGATCGCACGCCTGACGGACATCTGAGGTGGTCAACTCTGTGACGATCTCAGATGCGTTACGGCCTTCGGCCTTCAGCGCCAAGATATCGTCGCGATACAAGGTTGAACCAGAGATTGCGGCAGAGAAGATACTTGGGTTGGTAGTAACTCCGACAACTGATGAGTCATCGATCAACTTCTGAAGCGAGCCTGATTGTAGGCGATCTCGTGAGAGATCATCGAGCCAGATTGATACACCAGCATCTGAGACATTTTGTAGGTTACTCATGCTTACTTACCTGCCTTCGCAATAGAACTCTTCGCTGCTGCAGCAACGTTCTCAGCTGTAAATCCATACTCCTTAAAGAGGACGCCTGCTGCTGCAGATGCGCCGTAATGTTCAAGTGACACAGATACACCGGCATCGCCAACGAGTTCGCGCCAGCCAAGTGCAATTCCAGCTTCAACGCTCACGCGAGCCTTTACCGCAGATGGAAGAACTGATTCCTTATAGGCATCGGTCTGCTCGTTGAACCATTCGATACATGGTGCGCTAACAACGCGCGCCTTGATACCTTCAGATGCAAGAGCGGTCTGTGCGCCAAGGGCATATTGAACTTCAGAGCCAGTGGCGATCAGGATGACATCTGGTGTTCCATCAGAATCCTTGAGAATGTAAGCACCCTTCGCTACGCCTTCAGCTGATGCATGGTTAGCGCGATCAACGACTGGAAGGTTTTGACGAGAGAGGATGAGACCGACAGGGCCACGACGAGTGATGATCTCGCGCCAGGCGACCGCTGTCTCATTCGCGTCAGCAGGGCGAATAACGGAGAGATTTGGAATCGCACGAAGTGAAGCGACGTGCTCAACTGGTTGGTGCGTTGGTCCATCTTCACCGACGCCGACTGAGTCGTGGGTCCAGACGAAGGTTGATGGAATATTCATCAACGCAGCTAGGCGAACTGCACCTCGCATGTAATCAGAGAAGACGAGGAAGGTTCCGCCGAAGGCCTTAGTGAGGCCGCTTAGCGCAATTCCATTGAGGACCGCGCCCATCGCGTGTTCGCGGATACCGAAGTGAATGATGCGACCATAAGGATCAGCATCTTTCATTGATGAAGTTGCAGGTAAGAAAGAGTGACCATCTTCAATGGTGGTGTTATTTGATTCACCAAGATCGGCTGAGCCGCCCCAGAATTCTGGAAGAACTTCTGCGATCGCATTGATGACTTTGCCCGAAGCTGCACGAGTAGCAACTTCCTTATCGCTTGGGAAGGTTGGGATCGACGCTGCCCAATTCGCTGGCAACTCCTTACTCTGCAAGCGAGCAAGAAGGGCTGCTGCCTCTGGGTTTGCCGCCTTCCAAGATGAGAATTCAGATTCCCATGCAGCTCGTGCTGCTTGGCCACGTTCGATAACTTTGCGAGTGTGCGCAACAAGATCAGATGGAGCGATAAAGCTCTCCTCCGGATTAAGTCCTAGTGCAACCTTCGTCGCTGCAACCTCATCAGCGCCGAGAGCAGAACCATGTGACTTCGATGTACCGCGCGCCTTTGGTGCAGGCCATGCGATAACAGTCTTTAAGCGAATAAGTGTTGGTGCATCGGTAAGTGCTTCAGCCTTTACCATCGCAGCTTCTAGGCCATCGCGATCAACATTTCCATCAGCGAGTGCGGCAACTTCTAATACATTCCAGCCATAGGCGCGGTAACGAGCAGAGACATCTTCAGTGAAGGAGACGTGAGTATCGCCTTCAATAGAGATTCGGTTGTCGTCATAAATAACTTTGAGATTACCAAGTGCTTGAGTGCCAGCAAGTGATGAAGCTTCGGCGCTGATACCTTCTTGGAGATCGCCATCGGATGCGATAACCCAGACGTTGTGATCGAAGAGAGTAGTGGTGCTCTTTGGATCGAAGAGTCCCTTCTCAAACCGAGCTGCCATCGCCATGCCAACTGCAGATGCAATACCTGATCCCAATGGACCGGTTGTGATTTCTACGCCCTTGGTATGACCGTATTCAGGGTGAGCTGGTGTGAGTGAGCCGGCGGTACGGAAGGCTTTGAGATCATCGATCGTGAGGCCATAACCAGAGAGGAAGAGTTGAATATAGAGAGTCAGTGATGAGTGTCCGCAGGAGAGAACGAAGCGATCACGACCGAGCCACTCAGGTTGTGTTGGATCATGGCGCAAGAAGCGTTGAAAGAGTGTGTATGCAACAGGTGCTAATGACATCGCAGTACCAGGGTGGCCATTGCCAACCTTCTGAACTGCATCTGCGGCAAGAGCGCGAGCAATCGCAACCGCCTTATCATCGTTATCTGTCCAAGTCTGGCGATTAACTGCGGTCATGTTTCTCCCTGTGAAGTCGTTAAATTCTTTTTGATAAAGCCTTGCCGGTAAAAGCAATATTCCAGATTGCGAGCCACACCAAATCAGCACCGAGTAAGTGGGCGGCTACGAGAGCCTCTGGGAGACCGGTGAAGTACTGGATATATCCGATCAACCCCTGGGCTAAGCATATAAAGAGAAAGAGGCTTACTTTGCGCATAATGAGTGAACGGTGGCTGACATCTTCACTGACTTTGATAAGGAGCACTAGGGCGAAGGTGAGAGCTATGAGGGCGATCACAGAGTCGGCATGGAGCCATGAGACTGTGCGCGGATCGAAGTGATAGCGCTTTGCTTGAATATCGCCAGCATGCGGACCACTACCAGTGACAACAGTTCCGAGTGTGATGACGAATGCAGTGAGCACCAACAGAATACGCACGAGTAGGGTCGATGTAGAGCTCAGCAAGATGCGAGGAGTTTGCAACATTCGCTGACGAAGTGAGAGCGATGCGGCGAGCAAGATGATCGAGAGCAAGAAGTGCGCACCTACGGTGAGTGGGTTGAGATGTGTCAGAACAGTTATTCCACCCAAGATGATCTGTGCGACGACGCCGAGCAATTGGGCAAGAGCCAGCCAGAGCAACTTCTTCCGATCGGGATACTGCTTACGCCAACGAAGTACGCCGATGACGGCTGCCAGAATCGAGAGGATCAGAACGAAGGTCAGCAGGCGGTTTCCGAATTCAATCCATGAGTGCAGTCGCCCCTGGGCTTGATGGGGAACAGGGGTATAGGAGCCAGGTGTGCACTCTGGCCAGGTCGGGCAACCTAGGCCCGAACCGGTCAATCGGACGGCGCCACCTGTGACGACGATTCCCGCCTGAAAGGTAACGAGGGCGGTATAGATGACCTGCTTCAGGGCTTTCATGCCCCTAAGCCTAGCCATCGGGCGCAGGTAGGCTTTCCGGCTCAAGTGGCGGATTTGGGTGAATTACGCAACACTTCTGTTGTGAAAAAGACCGAGCCAGATGCCCGTACGCGGGACCAGGTTGCTCGGGCGATCCTAGAGACGGGTCCAGCTACCGCCGCAGATCTGGCCACACGCTTAGAGATGACAGCGGCTGGCATTCGTCGCCACCTTGATGCCCTCGTTGCCGATGGGATCCTCACCTCACGCGAGCCATATCAGAGCACAGCAGTACGTGGACGTGGACGACCAGCTCGAGTCTTCCTGATGACCGATGATGGACGAGCAAGCTTCGAACATTCCTACGATGATCTCGCAGTATCCGCTCTCAAATTTATTGCATCGCACGATAACAACCTCTCTATTAAATCCTTTGCCGATCAACGCGCACAGGAGATGGAAGCGCGTGCACGTACAAAGGTTTCATCCACTGCATCGATCACCGAGAAGAGCGCTGCGCTCGCTGACTTCCTTACTGAAGAAGGTTTCGCTTCTGATGTCACCACAGGTCCTATCGGCGATCAGATCTGTCAACACCATTGCCCGGTTGCGCACGTTGCGACTCAATTCCCAGAGCTCTGCGAGGCAGAGACTGCGGCAATTTCGAGAATTCTCGGAACCCACGTTCAACGACTTGCGACCATCGCGCATGGCGATGGCGTCTGCACTACTTTCATTCCCAATCTTTCATCGGAAAAAACAACAACAGGAGCGCACAAATGAGCAGTGACCTAACGGCACGTATCGAGTTAGCAAATCCAGAACTCGAAGGTCTCGGAACATACGAGTACGGCTGGTCCGATAAGGATGATGCCGGAACTACTGCCAAGCGTGGCCTCAATGAAGATGTCGTGCGCGATATCTCTGCGAAGAAGAACGAACCACAGTGGATGCTGGACCTTCGCCTTAAGGGCTTAGATCTCTTTGCTAAGAAGCCAATGCCAACCTGGGGTTCAGACCTCACCGGTATCTTCTTTGACACCATCAAATACTTCGTTCGCTCAACGGAGAAGCAGGCAACATCATGGGAAGACCTGCCTGAAGATATTCGTAATACCTACGATCGCTTGGGTATTCCTGATGCCGAGAAGAATCGTTTAGTTGCTGGCGTCGCGGCTCAGTATGAATCTGAAGTTGTTTACCACTCGATTCGCGAAGATCTTGAGAAGCTTGGCGTTATCTTTGTTGATACCGACTCTGGCCTACGCGAGCATGAAGAGCTCTTCAAGGAGTACTTCGGAACCGTTATCCCGGTAGGCGACAACAAGTTCGCAGCGCTCAATACCTCTGTCTGGTCTGGTGGTTCATTCATCTACGTACCGAAGGGCGTACATGTCGATATCCCACTTCAGGCCTACTTCCGCATCAACACCGAGAATATGGGTCAATTCGAACGTACCCTCATCATCGCTGATGAAGGATCATATGTTCACTATGTAGAAGGTTGCACAGCACCTATCTACTCATCAGATTCCTTGCACTCTGCCGTCGTTGAGATCATCGTTAAGAAGAATGCTCGTGTTCGTTACACGACTATTCAGAACTGGTCGAACAACGTTTATAACTTGGTAACCAAGCGCGCCACCTGTGCGGAAGGCGCAACGATGGAATGGATCGATGGCAATATCGGTTCAAAGGTCACCATGAAGTACCCAGCTGTCTTCCTTATGGGAGAGCATGCAAAGGGTGAGACGCTCTCGATCGCATTTGCTGGCGAAGGCCAACATCAGGATGCTGGTTCGAAGATGGTCCATGCTGCGCCTTACACATCATCAACCATCATCTCTAAGTCTGTAGCTCGCGGGGGAGGACGTACTTCCTATCGTGGATTGGTGCAGGTTCTTGAAGGAGCACATCACTCAAAGTCAACGGTGAAGTGCGATGCCCTTCTCGTAGATACAATCTCACGATCAGATACCTACCCTTATGTAGATATTCGCGAAGACGATGTATCAATGGGTCACGAAGCGACCGTCTCAAAGATCTCTGATGACCAACTCTTCTATTTGATGTCTCGTGGCCTCTCTGAAGATGAAGCGATGGCGATGATCGTCCGCGGATTTATCGAGCCAATCGCTCGTGAACTTCCGATGGAATATGCGCTCGAACTCAACCGCTTGATCGAGATGCAGATGGAAGGGGCAGTTGGTTAATGACAACCCTTACTACCAATTTTTTAACTCCTACCGGTAGGGAAGAGGCTTGGCGTTTTACACCGCTCAAGCGTCTTAAGGGTCTTCATGAATCAACCACGATTCTTGCCGACCACCCATCACTCTCAGCAGCGACGTTAGCTGAAGGCGTAACTCTCTCACTTGTTGCGGCAGCAGATGTCCCCGCCTCCTCCACAACTGATGATGTTGTTGTGCAGCACCTACGCGAAAGCGTTCAGAGCGTTACCGTTCTTTCGATTGCAAAAGATGCTGTGATCGCTGAACCGATCATTCTCACACGTAAGTCGCTTGGTGATGTTGCTGAAGCTTCCCGCACTGTGATCCGCGCCGGTCTTCACTCTCAGGCAACTGTTGTTGTCGAGAATGTTGGTGCTGCAATACTCGCTGAAGAGATCGAAATCATTCTTGAGCCAGGCGCATCCCTACGTTTCATCACACTGCAAGAGTGGTCAAATGATGCGGTTCACCTTGGTCGTCATCATGCGATCATCGGTAAAGATGCCTCGTTCACCTCTGTTGTTGTCACCGTTGGCGGCTCACTCGTGCGCCTCCTGCCAACAGTGGAATTCGCTGGACCAGGTGCCTTTGCAGATATGTACGGCCTCTACTTTGCTGGCGATGGTCAACATCTAGAGCACCGTATCCACGTTGATCACAATGTTGGTTATGCAAAGTCTCGCGTGAACTACAAGGGCGCGCTCTCCGGGGATGGTGCTCGCACTGTCTGGATTGGCGATGTCTTCATCCGCGCAGCAGCTGATGGAACTGATACCTACGAACTCAATCGCAATCTCTTGCTCTCTGATGGTGCGCGTGCAGATTCTGTGCCAAACCTTGAGATCGAGACTGGCGATATCGTTGGAGCAGGCCACGCATCAACAACTGGTCGTTTCGATGATGAACAACTCTTCTACCTAGAGTCTCGCGGTATTCCAGAGAGTGAAGCAAAGCGTCTTGTAATCCGCGGCTTCTTCTTAGAGATTCTCTCGAAGATTGCGATCGAGAGTATCGAAGAGCGCATCATGGAACGTATCGATGCTGACCTGTCTAAGGTGGAGATCGCATGACAACACTCAATCTTGACGACCTGACACCGGGTAAGCCAAAGCGCATTGAGGTCGATGGCGAATCAGTCTGTGTCGCTCGCATCGGCGATGAGGTCTTTGCGATCTCTGATACCTGTTCACATTCTGATGCATCGCTCTCAGAGGGCGACATCACCGAATACCGAATCGAGTGCTGGCTTCACGGAGCTGAGTTCGATCTCCGTACCGGATCAGCGCTCACGCCTCCTGCAGTAGAAGCAGTAGCAAGTTATGACGTTGTACGAGATGGCCAATCAATCACTATTCAGAGCAAAAAGTAGAGAGACGGAATCATGAGCACACTAATCATCAAGAACCTCCACGTCAGCGTCACAACCGAAGATGGCGAGAAGGAGATCCTTCGCGGTGTTGATCTCACCATCAACTCGGGCGAGACCCACGCGATCATGGGACCTAACGGTTCAGGTAAGTCGACTCTTGCCTATTCAATCGCAGGCCACCCTAAGTACAACGTGACTGCCGGTACCGTCACACTCGATGGTGAAGATGTCTTGGCAATGAGCGTCGATGAACGCGCAAAGGCCGGACTCTTCCTTGCGATGCAGTACCCAGTTGAGGTTCCAGGCGTCTCAGTCTCAAACTTCCTACGTACATCAGTCACTGCGATCCGCGGTGAAGCTCCAAAGGTTCGCACCTGGGTCGGCGAAGTGAAAGAGGCGATGACCGCCCTCAGCATGGATCCCGCTTTCTCAGAGCGCAATGTCAATGAAGGATTCTCAGGCGGCGAGAAGAAGCGCCACGAGATCTTGCAAATGGAACTCCTCAAGCCAAAGATTGCCATCTTGGATGAGACCGACTCAGGGCTGGATGTCGATGCACTTCGTATCGTCTCTGAAGGTGTCAATCGCATCAAGGAGAGCAACGATCTCGGGATCATGTTGATCACTCACTACACCCGCATCCTTCGCTACATCAAGCCAGATTTCGTTCACGTATTTGCTGCTGGTCGTATCGTCGAAGAGGGTGGACCAGAACTTGCGAACAAGCTAGAAGAGAACGGTTACGCAGAGTACGTCACTGCTTAAGGTATGAACTCACTTGATGTCGATGCCATAAAGGCTGACTTTCCTATCTTCGCAAAGAAGATGAGAAATGATGCCCGTTTGGTCTACCTTGACTCAGGTGCAACAAGTCAGAAACCGCAGCGAGTTCTCGAAGCCGAGCGAAAGTTCTATACCGAACATAACGCTGCGGTCCATCGAGGATCGCACTTATTGGCAGAGGAAGCTTCAACCGCTTACGAAGGTGCTCGTGAGATTGTTGCCACCTTTATCGGTGCAAGCGTTGATGAAGTAATCTTCACAAAGAGCGCCACTGAGTCACTCAACCTGGTTGCTTACTCCTTCTCTAATACCAACCGTAGCTCCTTCGCCTTATCGGCAGGAGATGAAATCCTCGTCTCTGAGATGGAGCACCATGCAAATCTCATCCCGTGGCAGCAGCTAGCCAAGCGGACAGGTGCAACACTTAAATGGTTCGGCACCACACCCGATGGCCGGTTAGATCTCTCACAGATTGACTCCTTAATTTCTGAGCGCACAAAAATTGTTGCGATCACCCATCAATCCAATGTGCTCGGCACCATCAATCCAGTCACACTTATCGCAGAGAAGGCACACGCTGTCGGCGCCATCGTTGTGCTCGATTCTTGCCAATCTGCTCCACATTTTGCAATTGATGTTAATTCTCTTCGTGTTGATTTTGTCGCATTCTCTGGACATAAGATGCTGGGCCCAACTGGGATCGGTGTTCTCTGGGGGAGAGCTGCACTCTTGGCGGAGATGGAACCCTTTCTCTACGGTGGCTCGATGATTGAGACTGTAACTATGGAGAGCGCCACCTGGGCTCCTGCACCACGCAAGTTTGAAGCAGGCGTACCCAATATGGCGCAAGCTGTAGGACTTGGTGCTGCTATCGACTATCTCTCGGCAATCGGCATGGAGAAGATTCATGCTCATGAAGTGGCGCTCACCGAGTATGCACTTAAAGGCTTACAGTCAATCAAAGGCTTGCAAATCATTGGACCACTCGATATCGCCGATCGTGGCGGCGTGATCTCCTTTGCGCTCGATCAGATTCACCCACATGACGCCGGACAAGTTCTTGACCAATATGGCATTGCAGTGCGGACCGGCCATCACTGTGCTTGGCCATTGATGCGTAAATTTGGGGTCGCAGGGACAACTCGCGCTTCGTTCTATCTCTATAACGATCTCGCTGATATTGATGCGTTAGTCGATGGGATTACCGCTACCCAGAAATACTTTAAGGTTTCCTAATGGAACTTGATTCGCTCTATCAGGAAGTGATCCTCGATCACTACAAGCACCCGCTTCATAAGGGTCTCTCAGTTGAGAAGACAGTTCAGGTTCATCATGTGAATCCAAGCTGTGGTGATGAGATCACCCTCAATATTCTCTTGGTTGATGATCTGGTCAAGGATCTCACATGGGATGGCGTGGGTTGCTCGATCTCTCAGGCCAGTACATCGATCATGAGTGATCTCGTTGTGGGTAAGAGTCTTGATCAGGCCTTCCTGATCTTGGATTCATTCTCAGAGTTGATGGCAAGCAAGGGTTCGATCACCGGAGATGAGGCGCTACTTGAAGATGGCGTCGCACTTGCTGGTGTCTCAAAGTTCCCGGCGCGAGTAAAGTGTGCCCTACTAGGGTGGATGGCTTTTAAAGATGCAGCACTTCAGGCAAAAGAAGTAAAACAGGGGAGCTAATATGAGCAAGCAAGCATCAATTGATGATGTCACTGAGGCGATGAAGGATGTCATTGATCCAGAACTTGGAATCAATGTCGTTGATCTAGGCCTCGTCTATGACATGCAGGTCGATGAGAGCAATATCGCGATTTTAGATATGACCCTTACCTCTGCCGCATGCCCGCTGCAGGATGTTATTGAAGATCAGACTCGCTCAGTTCTTCAAGACCTCACCGCAGATGTGAAAATTAACTGGGTATGGATGCCACCCTGGGGCCCAAACCGAATTACAGATGATGGCCGCGAACAACTTCGTGCGATTGGCTTCACTGTCTAATTAAAGGGGCACTTCGCTTTGTCCATACATGCCAACCGACGGGCACTTCGCTCACTCACTAAAGATCAATCAGTTAAAGAGATGAAGTTGAAGCCTGGCACCGTTAGCAGGATTCTAGGTTTTGCCAAGCCATACACTTCTGAGCTGGTTATCTTCTTAATCGTCGTAGTGATCGATTCTGCGCTCGTTGTTGCGACGCCGCTATTACTGCGCACTCTCATCGATAAAGGCGTCGTCCCGCATAACGGTGCCCTAGTTCTTAAACTTGCAGTTCTTGTTGGTGTTATTGCGATGGGTGACGCGCTCCTTAATCTAGGGAGCCGTTGGTTCTCATCTCGAATCGGCGAGGGTCTCATCTTTGATCTTCGAACCAAAGTCTTTGCACACGTACAGCGACAATCTATCGCCTTCTTTACGAGGACTCAGACCGGTGCCCTCATCTCGCGCATTAACTCAGATGTGATTGGCGCACAGCAAGCATTTACCTCCACCCTCTCAGGCGTAGTCAGTAACGTCATAAGTCTGATTCTTGTGACGGCCGCAATGCTCACACTCTCGTGGCAGATCACGCTCTTCTCACTTCTCTTGTTACCGATCTTTCTTATTCCCACCAAGTGGCTTGGCAAGCGCCTTCAGGAGTACACCCGAAAATCTTTCAATCTCAACGCTGAAATGGCTTCGACAATGACTGAGCGCTTCAACGTCTCAGGTGCATTATTAGTGACCCTCTATGGTGAGCCAGAGAGCGAACATGAGCGCTTCTCATCCAAGGCCGGCCGAGTCCGAGATATGGGTATTCAAATTGCAGTACTCAATCGTATTTTCTTTATCTCATTAACAACGGTCGCAGCTATCGCTACCGCCTTCGCTTACGGAATAGGTGGCGACCTCGCCATCAAAGGCACAATTACGGTCGGAACCTTGCTCGCAATCACTGCGCTACTAGCTCGCCTATATGGGCCGCTCACTGGACTCTCCAATATTCGCGTCGATGTGATGACGGCACTGGTTTCATTTGAGCGAGTCTTTGAAGTCCTCGATCTAGAGCCAATGGTTGCGAATCGCACAGGTGCATGTGAGTTACTCACCAACAACCCTGAAATTCGATTCGATAACGTCTCCTTCTCTTACCCCAAGGCCGAGGAGATCTCACTCGCTTCGCTCGAGAGTGCAGCGAAGGCAGAAGTCGTCGACTCTGGCGAAGTGATTCATAACCTCTCCTTCACGGCGAAGCCTGGATCTTTCACTGCCATCGTTGGGCCATCAGGTGCGGGCAAGAGCACAATCTCTGGGTTATTGCCACGCCTCTACGATGTCTCTCAGGGAGCTATTACGATCAACGGAATCGATATACGTGATCTCACCTTGGCATCACTTCGTTCAACGATCGGTGTTGTTACTCAGGATTCGCATATGTTCCACGATTCGATTGAGGCAAATCTTCGATATGCAAAGCCGGATGCGACCATCGAGGAGATTCAGAGAGCATGTGAGGCTGCACAGATTTGGAAGTTTATCGAAACTCTTCCTAATGGCCTTGCCACTGTCGTAGGGGAGCGCGGACATCGCCTCTCTGGCGGTGAGCGCCAACGACTAGCGATCGCCCGTCTCTTACTCAAGGCTCCTGCGATTGTGATTTTGGATGAAGCGACAGCGCATCTCGACTCCGAGAATGAGGCACTTGTCCAGGAGGCACTTAAGAACGCGCTACAAGGTCGAACAAGTATTGTGATTGCTCATCGCTTATCGACGATCGCACACGCAGATCAGATCTTGGTTCTTGAAAGCGGACGTCTGGTTGAGTCAGGAACCCATGACGAACTAGTTGTTAAGCGGGGTCTTTACTTTGATCTTTACCAGCGCCAAGCGCTCGGGAATTAAAGATCGTAGCCTGACCGACGATAGTCTCTCGTCCCGCATTTGCCACAACGACAGCGATGTACGGAAGTACAACCGCACCAAAGAGTGCGATCCAGCGATATGGGCTCGGCAAGATAACCGTCAGAATAAAGCATGCGGTTCGAACCATCATGCTGATGAAGTAGCGACGAGCTCTTCCAGATTGGTCCTCGGTGAGCGGAGTCTGTGCCGATGTAATCGAATGAAGAGGAGCTGCACTCTTCTTTCTGCGCTTTAGGGACATATGAGAATCGTATGACAGAAGAAGAAATCACGCCTGCCGAGAGTCGATTCTGGGAGTACGCATGAGTAACGAGTACTTTTAGGATCTATGAGTACCGAAACTGATACCTCACAGAACCACAGCCGATTGGTCCTTGTGACTGGCGGCAACCGAGGAATTGGCCTCGCCATTGCTCGCGCTTTTCAGGCGAGCGGAGATCGAGTCGTCGTCACACACCGTTCTGGGAGTGCACCAGATGGACTCGAGGGCGTCATTATGGATGTCACAAATTCCGAGAGTGTTGAAAGCGCCTTTAAAGATGTTGAAGCACGTTTTGGAAC
>Ga0214164_1000352_pt1 | contig 30855 bp, 29 predicted proteins | sample TroBogepilimnion_13_FD_153003 | JGI IMG/M metagenome (GOLD analysis project Ga0214164, IMG submission 153003) | Freshwater microbial communities from Trout Bog Lake, WI - Practice 03JUN2009 epilimnion v4 | ecosystem: Environmental > Aquatic > Freshwater > Lake > Epilimnion/Euphotic zone ...
CCATCTTTTGATCCAGCGGATTAGTTAAAGCAACTGTTGTGAACTTGCCCTTTCCTTTCAAATCATCAGTTTTAACTGCTACTCCTTCGCCAGCTTCACCGGGCTCCTTCAAAGTGGCTTTAGTGGGTACATAGGCATCGCTTGGGGCCTGCGGCCCGCAACTGTTTAAAGCAATCAGGGCCAGCAGCGATAATGAAATCAGTTGGTTAATTTTCATTGCTCAATTTTTAGGTAAAGATTTTTTAGTTTACAGATCCCGGCGTGAGAAATGTTCATACCGGGATCCATATAAATATTATTTACTTGTTTTAAAATCAGAGATGATTGAAGGACTGAAGAAAATCTACAATCTTATCGCGCTCATTGTTAGTAAGCTGCGCCCTTGTCTGCATATGCATACCAATTGTTTTCCAGTGCTCATCATTAAAAGTTTTAGGTGCCGGTGTATTATGGCATCTCTGGCAATTTTCAGACCATAGCTGCGCCCCGCTTTTATCAGAAATTTTTTTGCTCTCTGCGCATCCATTCATACCGATCAACCCAATTACTGAAATGGCTAAAATGCCCGAAGTGATCATTTTTTTTGTTCCGGTTATCTTCATAAAATAAATTTTAAAATTCGGTTGAAAATTGGATGATCAGATTATTTGTATTGGTAGTTACACCGTTTATATACCCCTCTGTATTATCTACTGCGGTACCTTTCGATGCTCTCATTTCATATCCGAGCTTAAGTACGGTTCTCCAGGAGATCCAGTAATCCAGAGCTATATCAGATTCTGTATAATTCTGGCCGTAGCTGGAACCTTGAGGTGTAGTGTAATCTACAAAACGGTATGCCAGTTCCAGGTTCTTTATATATTTGTTTTTGGAGTTGGATGGCCTTACAGATACCTGCCCGAAGAAATCAGTAATGGTATTATTGAATGTGAATTGGGCTGCAGAGTCGGCATAGGTCATGGAGCTTATCATTGTGGCGCTGTATTGTGCTTTTACATTTACCTGAACAGGGTTGTAATTATGCACAAAGTCAAGGTCAACAGCATACATACTTACGGATGGGCCTGTGGTACTTGTTGGGTTTGTATTGATGAATGTAGCACCTGCAGGTGTAGCCAAAGCGCCATACAAACCTGATACCCCTATCTCAAGAGATGAATTGGACAAGGGTAAGAATCCTAGCCTGCCACATACTGTTTTTCCATTGTTCTGGGCTACAACAAATCCATTGGTTATTGTGCCGTCATTATTCAGCTGGAAACCATTAGTCAGGCTCACATCATAGCTCATCTTCATAGTTCCCAATGGCAAGCCACCGGAAAGTCCTATTCCGAAATCGCTGCCGGCTACATCCATACCAGTTGGGTCAGATGGCAGTTTATCTATCCATCCTGCAGCAAGCCTTTTATTATAGATACCAAAAGGCAGTACAAAATATCCTGCCCTGGCTATAAGCCCCGGAGCAATAAAATAATGCACATCGGCCCAATTCACACCTATGGAATTACCATCCCAGGACGGTTCAAATTCGACCAGCAGGTTATCGCCATGACGCCACAGAAACATCGGGCTGAATTCAAACCGATCGGCATCAGCAAGGCTGTTCGTTTTATTAGCTGGTGCGCCGGTTGTAGTTACTGACTGATTGATAAACCCGAATGTGGTAAGGCCAACCATCATAAAATCAGTTTCAGATGGCAACATTGAAGTAACTGCCTGATTGATACTCTGATCTTTAATTGGATTGCCCGGTTGCGACATATCCTGGGCTGTTAAATTGCCGGTATTCAGCAGAAACAGGCCAGCTATTAATACTAATCGTGTTGCTTTTTGAAGATTCATAAATTGGCTTTTTAGTTAGTTTAATAATGGGAACATCAACTACTAATTACTTCTTCAGGGTGCGTATATAGTTAACCAGGCTCCAGCGCTGAGCATCTGTAAGCTTGGTTCTGAAAGATTGCATAGGGCCTCTTCCGGTTGTCATTTTATAAAACAGTGATCCGTCTGTCTCAGCCTGAACTGATTTAGATGAGTGGTCGGCTGGTTTGGGATTTAAAGCTGCTGCTGCGGGGCCATCGCCTTTGCCTTTTTCTCCGTGGCAGGGTGCACACATGGTAACATACAGTTTTTTGGCATCCGCCAATACTTCTTTGTTGCCATCCAATGGGTTTTTTTGGGCTATAGCCTCCGCAGGCGCTACCCATTTTTCATACTTCTGCGCATTTACATTCTGGCTGAAAAAAACTGTTACTGCTATCAGGGTGTATCCTGCTGCCAGTTTCAAAACTTTAGTTTGATTACTTCCTGTTGATTGATTCATATAAAAACTAATTTTGGTTTTTATCAAAAGTGGGTACAATTTGGTGACAAAAACATGACTTTTGTCATGGAAATAGTGGTACATGGTTCTTTTTACTATGATTTTCGTCATGATAAATGTATATACATGGAATCTTAGCTCGAGCCTGATGACCTGTTGTCTCTATGGGGTAACTAAGGCAAAAAATAGTCATCCTGGTTAAAATATTAATCACTTAACTTATATAGATGCTGGAAGTATATACTTATGAGATATTATCGAATAATTTAGTGATGGAAATTCAATTGCTTATTAACACAGTTAATTTAAACTAACTTAACAATATCGCGTCCATAGTATATCGTTATTGGAACACAAAACCATGTACTTAAATTATGAAGATCTGGATTCTATATTTTGCGGTATTACTGATGTTTTCGGAATGTGCATTTTCACAAAGCAATAAAACCACAAAAGCTACTGAGGATGAAGATGATCCTTTTGAACACAAATCGTACTTCATGTACGGTTTAAACTACGTAAGTGATAATGTGTACCTGGGTCGTAAAGATTCAGTAACGCTTCCCTATATAAGCCCTTATATAGGTTACCATTTCAGCAATGGTATTTATGGCAAAGCAATTGCATCAGATGCGCCGACCAAAGGTTATATAGATCTGATTACACTGGAGGCAGGATGGGATCATAATTTGGGCGATCACTTCAATTTGGGTGTGTGCGGTGATAAATTTTACTATAATAAAAACAGTACCAATATCCGTTCGGCAGCAAAAGGCGGTCTTGGTGCCACCGGACAATTTACAAACGACTGGATTGAACCACAGTTAACCTGGGATTTCAACTTTAATAAGGCATCTACCGATTACCTACTTGGTCTGGAACTGGATCATGATTTCGATCTGAAAAAACATAAGTTTCATATTGTGCCAGCAGTGAGTCTGAATTACGGCACCAGGCATTTCTACGACGATTACTTTATTAACCGGTTTCTTAAAAAAGACAAGACACTGGCTGCATATAATGTTGTTGCTGATGCAAATGAATTTGTTCCCCTCGATTATGAAATTAAAATCAAATTCACTTACCGGGTAACCAAATGGCTGTTCACGCTTACTCCCACCTATTCTATACCCACGAGCCCGGCAACAATAACCTTGCCAGGCAAAAACAAAAATAAGACTACAGAGACGGAGAAATTATCCAACAGCTTTTTTGTGGAACTCGATATATGCCACCGGTAGGACCAGGCAGTGATATAGCAGGCTTTACCTTTTTATAGTGTAATTTTCAGGTATCCTGAAGGGCATATCTACCGGAATATCGAATTCGATTTTGGAGAAGTTCATTTCCAGTGAGTAAGTATCATTTCGATTGCTCAGATTGATTACCCTGTATGTAGAAATTTTTCCGTTAGGCAATGTGATATATGAACTGTATTCAGTCTCTGCTGCAGGGCCGTTGGGTTTACGGGTACGTAAATGCCCTCTACGAAGTGTGCTGTCGGTATTATTAAAAACAATGTTCTGCAGATAACTACTGTCTTCTACCCTCAATATAATGGAATCACCCATCTTTTCAGCATCAGTAATGATGCCCTCGCGTATCGGTTCGCCGATGATAAGGTTTTGCAAGGACGAAAAATCGACCTTGGCAGGGAGGAACTTGTCGGCCTCACTCAGCGGCAGAATAGTTACTTCGCCCTGCTGGGAATTGATCAGGTAAAAACTATCAGGGGTAATAAATATCCTGGCGGCCTGAACCACTCCGCCGATAGCAGTTATATTGATCCAAATGGCACTATCTCTTTTTACCCTGAAATGACCTGTAAATTCCAATTTATTATCCGGACTTTCAAAATGCATTTTTGCTTTACCGGAAAAGGTTTTGTAGGCCAGCCTTTTGTTCCATACAGGCTTCAGCTGTTCTATAAGCGGATTCACATTAATTACAGATGTGGCAGACTGTACCAGAGTATCTTTTGGGGTCACATTGTTTGTTGCGTAGCTGGTATCAGCACCGGTCCAGACCACCTTCTTGTCCGGGTCTTTTTGTTTTTTACCCTTTACCACTTTCATAAAAGAGCAGGATGAAAAAATACTTGCCAGTAAGATTAATATTGTTGCTCCTGCAATTCTATTCATACAATTTTCCTTCACTTATTTTTTTGTCTATTTCCGGATCATCAGTGCCCTTTTCTTTGGCAATTTTCCAGTTAATAATGGCCTTATCTTTATTATTCAGTTTGTAGTAAATATTTCCAAGGTGATTAAACAATGGGGCATCTGCCCGGTCGCCAAATAATTCGATGGCTCTTTTCACAAATACTTTTGCCTTTTCGTAATCACCTTTTTTGTACATGATCCAGCCATAAGTATCCAGGTAATTGGCTTCTCCCGGCTTCAGGTCGAGTGATTTTTTCGACATTTTTTCGGCATCATCCAGGCGTACAGCACGTTCAGAAAGGAAATAAGCATAGTTGTTCAGGGATACAGCGTTGTCCGGGTCCAGCGCAATCGCTTTATCAAAAGCTTTATCCGAAAATTCATCCTGTTTGTTGCTGTGGTATACCTCAGCCATAAAAGAATACAATGAAGCCAATGCAGGTTTGTCATTTTCGGGTTGGTTATCTATAGCGCGGTTAACTGACTTAATAGCCTTATCGTATTCTTTTTTAAGGTAATGGCCCTGAGCGTTAAAAAATTGCGGATCTACTGAGTTTGGGTACATCCTGATGTACCTTTCACTGTTTTTTATTAATGAATCAGACATTTGACGCTCCCAAAAATTTTCAAGAAGCTTTCTCCATACCTCAACAGAAGATTTAGCCTGTAGCGACCGGTTATATGCCCATACTGCGCTATCTCTTTTACCGCAATTGTCCAGGAAATCACCAAATATCCACATTACCTGAGGATCAGAAGGATGCTGTGCTGCCAGCTGCCGGCAGATGGGTAAGCCTGTTGCTCTTACTACCGAATCGTTGGGCATACTTTGTATAAAACTCTCAAAAGCTTCCAGTTGCTCATCGGCATCTTGCTCATTATTCAGAATGGCCCTGGTATCATACAATACATAATTAGCCGTATCTCCGATTCTTAGAAAATGTTCTGCCCGGCCTCCCTGAACGTATGGGTCTCCAGGAATGATTTTTTCGGCCTTCTCATAAACCTGGGCCGCTTTTCCTGGTTCCTTATTATTGTCATACAGGTCGCCCAGATCCTTATAATACTTGCCATTTTTTGGCTCCCTGGCCACCAGTTCCCGTATCATATCGGCAGCACGTTCCAGGCTATCCATATTCAGGTACACGTGTTCTTTCAGTTCTGTAAGCTCCTCACTGGGGCCTACTGCGGTAATCGCTTTATTCAGAAAATTTAAAGCCTCCTTATAATTTTTCGCTTTTTCATAATATTCTGCAGCTTGTGTCAGGTAGCCGGGATCATTAGGCTCCGCTTTCGAAAGATCATCGGCTATAGAGGCAGCCTGAAGGTAATCGCCGGTCTCTGCCAGAATAAGAGCGTATTTCTCTTTATACCATTTATTGTCTTTATTAAGCGCTATTGCTTTTTTCAGGTACTCAATTGCAAGGTCTGTTTTGCGGTTATTATAATTGAGCACTGCCAATTCATACCATGGGTCAGATACTTCGGGGCGTAATGTAGTAAACTGCTCAAACAGGCTCAGGGCCAGCGGTTCATCTTTTTTTATTTCCGCCTTCAATGCTTCGAAATAAAGAGAATCTGTTTTGGCTTTCATTCCATCCCTGGTAGCATCATAACTCGCTCCTATTTCCTTCTGGGCAAATGCAGGAGCTGCTGTCGTAAACAGGTAAAGGACTACCAGCGGGTATAACAGGAAGGGCAGTTTCATATCTGAACTGAATAATCACCGAGGCTTAATTCCTTCGGTTTATCCATGTAAGTTACATTTTTACCTATTATGGAGGCAGTTATCTGTGCATTTTTAACAACACTTTCAGCCATTATTATACTGTTGGTTATTCTGGAGTCAGTAATCTGAACCCCTTTCTCCAGCGAAACATGTGGCCCAACCACTGAATTTACCACCTTTACATCAGGTCCCAGATAGCAGGGCTCAATAATAACAGAGTTGGTAACAACTGCCGATGAGTGTATCAGTTGCTCTTTATCTTTTTTTATTTCCAGCATACGCTGGTTGGTATAAACCGAATTGTCTTTATTGCCGCAGTCCAGCCATTCCTCTACCTGACCGGTAAAGAATTTTACACCATCTTTCAACATATGCTCCATGGCATCTGTGATCTGGTATTCGCCTTTCTGCATAATTTTCAGGTCTATCAGCCGCTGCAATTCACTTTTCAGCGCATCGCCATCCCTGAAATAATAGACTCCAATTATTGCGAGGTCGGATACAAATTCCTGTGGCTTCTCCACAAAAGCTTCTATTTGCTCATCGGCATTCAATTTCACCACACCAAAAGCTCTCGGGTCAGCTACTTTATGTGTCCATATTATTGCATCTCTGCTGGTATCAATGTTGAATTCGGCTTTAAACAAGGTATCGGCAAATGCGATAAATACATTACCATTCAATGTGCTGCCAGCACACAAAATCGCATGGGCTGTTCCCAGAGCCTCTTCCTGGTAGCATATCTTTCCTTTTGCACCTAGCCCTTCAGCCACACTGCAAAGATTTGCTTCCACGTCTTTACCAAAAGCAGGACTGATGACGAAAGCTATTTCCTCAACTTTCTCGTTCGAGGTAGCCAGTATATCCTCCACCAGCCGCTGAATAATGGGCTTACCGGCAACGGGCAATAATGGTTTTGCGGTAGTCAATGTGTGAGGCCGCATCCGCTTCCCCATTCCTGCCATTGGGATAATAATATTCATTTGAAAATCTTTTTGTCAGATACCGGAGCGATCCTGGTATCTTAATTATGTTTTGTACCTGCAATGATCAAAGGCTTTTACAATTTATTTTCCACCCTTATCAACCAGCTTTATATTTAGAACACTATCTTAAAACTTTAGAATAACCGCTAATGACTTTAGACTCATTTCGTCCCCGAATGTCCAAACCCTCCGGTTCCCCTGTCTGTTTGTTCCAGCACATCCGCTTGTTCCCATTTCACCCTTTCATATTTCGATACTATCATCTGCGCTATTCTTTCCCCGTCATTTATCACCTGCACTTCTGTACTAAGGTTTATCAAAGCTACCTTTACTTCACCACGGTAATCGCTGTCTATCGTTCCCGGCGCATTTACCACAGTCAATCCCCTCTTTATAGCCAGTCCGCTCCTTGGTCTTATCTGCGCCTCATGGCCTTCTGGTATAGCAAGATAAATCCCGGTTGGTATCAGTTTTCGTTCCATTGGTTGCAAGGTCATAGGGTCATCCAGCCATGCCTTAATATCCATGCCAGCAGATCCTGCAGTCTGGTATTCAGGCAATGCGTGAGGTGAATTATTGATAACTAATACCTTTAAATCCATAATAAGGGCGCAAAGGTAAGGAAGGGGAATTGAATTTGGGGAAAATGTAAGTGGAATTAAAACTGGGGATTAAAAAATATTTATGACTAAAATGGGTACTTGGATGCCTTTGATATTATATATAATTAAGGCGCGAAAATAAATATATGAATACTTGTCGTGCATTTTTACGCATGATCCAACAGGAAAACTGGGTCAATATTCAGTTTTTTATAGAGCACTATTAAAAAAGGCACATCAGGTTTTCTTTTGCCATTCATTATTTCAGAAAGCTTAGATTTACCCAGACCCAGCATTGTGGCAAGGGCAGCCTGGCTCATTTTATTTTCATACATTTTCTGTTCCAGCAATGCAGGAATGGATTGGGGTGGCAAAAATGGTTTAAGGCCCAGCACATTATCTTAATAAAACTCAGCAGCTTTGGCCATTGCTTCCAGGTGTGATAATTCTTGTTCGGTAAGATTTGCTTCACCTTTTTTCATCAGATCATAAACAGCTACCATTGTTTCGTGGTATCTCTTTTTTTAATATTAGAAGGATAGTTTTTACAATTAGTTTTAGTTTCCTTTTATACCAATTTTTCAGAAATATTAGCTAAATTTGAACTTGAAAACCCCACCTAATCGGGGATGATGTTTTATGTCGAAAAATCTCAGCGAATTATCAGGCAGGAAAGGGCTCAGGGAAAATCTTTTTGAAGAATTGGGGATAGCTGCAACAGAAACCGGAACTATATCGAAAGAAAAGTCGGAGCAACTGGCGAAAGAGTTTCTTTTCGGAACTGCGAATGTGTATGGAACCGCTACTTTTTACGATTTTCTGCGGCCTGAAAACAAGGGTAAGAAAGTATATGTTTGTAATGGTAGCTCATGCCTCACAGCCGGTACACAGGATAAGCTGAAAGCGGCACTGCATGGAGAATTTAAAGATGAGGAAATAGGAGAAATGTGCTGCCTGGGCCGCTGCCATGAGAACAGTTCGTTTTTCTATGAAGGCCACAACTATTCGGGTAAGGATATAGACAATATTGCCGCAATAAAATCAGGTCAACTTCAACCGTTAGATAAGTACAATGTTGCACACTATGGCACACCTGTACTTACCTGTGATTTTCCCGGTATTGATACTTTTTATAAAACACTGGACAAGGCGCTTAAATTAACGCCAGATCAGTTGCTGGCAGAGCTGAAAACTTCAGGTCTGCGGGGCAGGGGTGGGGCAGGGTTCCCTATTGGTTTTAAGCTGGAATCGTGCAAAAACACTAAGGGTGATATCAAGTTCATTGTATGCAATGCCGATGAAGGCGATCCGGGCGCGTACAGCGACCGGTACCTGCTCGAAAAGCGGCCACATGCAGTATTGCTGGGTATGATCATTGCAGGATATATAGCTGGCGCAAAAAGCGGCGTTGTTTACATAAGAGGCGAATATCCGGAAGCGATTGAAATAACCCAGAACGCAATTGATGATATCCGGGCAAAAGGTTTTATAGGTGAGAATATACTTGGTTCAGGATTTAATTATGATTTCAAACTGATTAAGGCCCAGGGAGCATATATATGTGGTGAGGAAACCGCATTGCTTTCTTCTATTGAAGGGCAGCGGCCGGAAGTACGTGTGCGGCCGCCTTACCCAACGCAGCATGGCTTATTCAATAAGCCCACTGTGGTCAATAATGTAGAAACGCTTGCTTGTATACCATGGGTCATAGAAAATGGCGGTGCTGCATTTGCAGCTATAGGCCGCGGCAAATCAACCGGAACCAAACTGGCATCGCTGGATGGATTTTTCAAGAAGCCGGGTATTTATGAAGTGGATATGGGCACGCCGCTTTCGGTATTGGTGAATGACCTGGGTGGTGGTTTCAGGGCATCGGTTAAGGCGATGCACATTGGTGGGCCGCTGGGTGGATTAGTGCCCGTTGATAAAATAAATGACCTGACAGTAGACTTTGAATCGTTTGCTCAGAATGGATTCTTGCTGGGACATGCATCGGTAGTGTGTTTGCCATCTGAGTTTCCGGTAATAAAATATATTGAGCACCTGTTTCAGTTCACCGCACATGAAAGCTGTGGCAAATGTTTCCCATGCCGTTTAGGCTCAACCCGTGGCTATGAAATGGTGGATAAGGCAATTACCACTGATTATAAAATGGACCGCGAGCTATTCACTGACCTGATCACCACTATGGAGATTGGTTCTTTGTGTGCTTTGGGGGGTGGGTTGCCGCTACCAATAAGGAATGCTTTGAAGTATTTTGATGGGGAGTTGAAACAGTATTTTGAAAACTAACAACAAGGTTATGGGATTAGTATATGCAGATGTCGAATTAATAAATGGAATTGATATTGCCGATGCTAAACGGTATATGATAGGTGAAGAAGAAGTGAAAAGAATACACCTCAATATACTTGTTGATACGGGGTCTTATATGCTTGCTATTAATGAGAATATTAAAGAACAATTGCAACTTCCTGTTGTTGAAATGAGGAAAGCCCAAACTGCAACAGGACAGATTGTGGAATGTGAAGTTGTGGCCCCTGTGGAATTGAAATTTAAAAACAGGCGCACTTCCTGCAATGCTATTGTATTGCCGGGTGATGAAGAGCCATTACTTGGTACGATACCTTTGGAAGATATGGATGTATTGATACATCCGTTGCGGAATGAACTGATAGTTAACCCTGAGCATCCCTATTTTGCACAGATGAAGATGTAATAAGTCGTTTGAATTTAACGATAAAATACAAAAACCAATGATCATCACAACTGATAAAAAAACAGGGAAACCATCAAAAATTGTTTCAGAAATATTCCAGGATAAAGATGCTGCCTTGTCTATGAAATTTTCTAAAATTGAAACAGCCACCAACGTTTTTTATTTCAATTATCCTGTTCTGTTTCAGGTTGAACAGGAAGGATCAGGCACAATTATAGAAAACGAATTATTGGATATTTATGCGGGTGGTGCCTCAATTGCTGAAGCTAAGAAAGAATTATCAAAACAGTTTGAACATACCTATAAAAGGCTGAATGAATTAAATGACAATCAGCTAAGCTCTAGGCTTTTAGCTGCTAAACAGTATTTGAATTTTATTATTCAAAGTACAACCACTAAATAATGGCTTCTTTAAAAGCAAAGAAAGTGGTTGCAAGTTTGTTGAAAAAAGGTTTTGTTAAAGATGAATGCCATCATCATTATTTTGAGTTCTGGCATATGGGAAATTTAGTTGCAAGAACTTATACAAGTCATAATAATGAAGATATAAATGATTTCCTGATATCAACTATGAGAAAGCAATGTTTAATGGAAAAGGAATTCTTTTTAGAATTTGTAAAATGTACAAAAACTTTACAAGATTATATACAACTACTATCAGATAACAACCAGATATGACAAAAGTAAGCAGCTGCTTTTTAGACAGGAATGTAACCGGTGTCAAAAATATTAGCTAAATTTGTTCTTAGTTATTTCAGATGCTTTAGTCTGGGAAATAGGATTATTTGTTCCAAATGTAATTAGGTAATCGCCCTCTTTTATTTTAGGAGATGATACCTGCAAATATTAATAAGATGAGCAAACAATATTATGTAGAAAGCAAGACAGCATCCGGAGGATCAATCGGCGGTAACGGCCAGGTGAAGGCTGATATCAAAGTTGCTTATATTGACGATAAACCTTACGAAATAAAAGAGGGAGAAACTATTATCTCCCTGATGCGCCGGAATTTTGGTCAGAAGTCCATACCCACACTTTGCGATTCGCCCAATCTGGACCCGTTTGGGTCGTGCCGGGTGTGCAGCGTCGATGTGGCGCTTACAAAAGGTGGCCCTGTCAAAACAATGGCTTCCTGCCATACACCTGTGATGCCCGGCTCTTTTATTTATCCGGAGTCAGACCGGGTGCAGAAATTGCGTAAAAATATTGTGGAACTGGTGCTAACCGACCATCCGCTCACTTGCCTAACCTGCGAGGTGAATAACAACTGCGAGCTGCAGGAAGTTGCCGCCCGTGTAGGTGTGCGCGATGTAAGGTACCCGGAGGGCAAGACCCACCTGGACAGGAAGAAAGACCTGAGTCATCCATATATGACTACTGATTTCTCCAAGTGCATCAACTGCTTCCGGTGTGTGAGGGCGTGCGATGAAGTGCAGGGGCAGTTTGTGCTGAGCATGGGAGGAAGGGGTTTCGACAGCCATATTATAAAGGGCGCTGAGGTTACTTTCAATGAGTCTGATTGTGTAAGTTGCGGCGCATGCGCACAGGCATGCCCCACATCTGCCATATCGGATATTTATGAATCAAAATCCATTCAGGTTGATGAGAAGATACGCACTGTATGTACTTATTGTGGGGTAGGCTGCAACCTGGAAGTAGCGGTAAAAGGGGGTAAAATAAAATCAATACAAGCGCCTTACAGTGCTGATACCAACCAGGGGCATACCTGCCTCAAGGGCCGTTATGCATTTGCCTTCTACAATCATAAAGACAGATTGCGCACACCACTCATTAAAAAGAATGGCGAATTTGTGGAGGCTACATGGGATGAGGCTTATGAATTTATCACCGGCAAGCTTAAAGAAATAAAGACGAAATACGGCCCTGACTCCTTTGCAGGTATATCCTCTTCGCGGGGAACTAACGAAGAAAATTACCTGATGCAGAAATTTACAAGGGCGGTAATGGGTACCAACAACATTGATTGCTGCGCCCGTGTATGCCACTCACCAACCGCAATTGGTATGCAGCGCACTTTCGGTACAGGAGCGGCAACCAACTCCATCAGGGACCTTAAACTTACCGATTGCATCTTGGTGATAGGTGCTAATCCTACCGACGGACACCCTGTTACAGGCGCGAAGCTGAAGCAGGTAGCCATGAGCGGAAGGACTTCGATAGTTATTGACCCGAGAAGGACTGAACTTGCAAAATATGCCACTTATCACCTGCAATTGCGCCCCGGCACCAATATGGCCATCCTCAACATGATGCTGTATTACATCATCAGTGAAGGGATGGAGGATAAGGATTTTATTGCACAGCGCACGGAAGGCTATGAAGAGTTCAAACAGGAGATACTGTCTCAGAATATGGATGAACTGGAAACTATATGCGGGGTAGATAAAAAGCTGGTGCGGGATGCAGCTATAGCTTATGCCAAGGCGCCAAATGCCATGGAGTTTCATGGACTGGGGGTAACCGAACATTCTCAAGGAACATTTACCATCATGATGATTACCAGCCTGGCTATGATCACCGGTAATATAGGCCGGCCAGGTGTGGGTGTGAATCCGCTGCGCGGACAGAACAATGTGCAGGGATCGGCAGATATGGGCTGCCAGCCATACCAGGGAGCAGGATATTTCGAAGTATCAGTACCGGAATATCATAAAATGTATGAGGAGTTTTACCATGCTAAATTGCCCGACTATGCGGGCATGAAAATACCACAGATGTATGATGCGGCCAATAATGGCACGCTGAAAGCTATGTGGGTGATAGGTGAAGATATGGCGCAGACGGACCCCAATACACACCATGTGGTGGCAGCGCTGAGCAAGTTGGAACTGTTTGTGGTACAGGAGTTGTTTATGACCGAAACCGCTAAGCTGGCTACCGTGATATTACCGGCATCATCCTTTCTGGAGAAAAGCGGAACATTTACCAATGGTGAAAGAAGAATACAAAGGGTAAATGCAGTGGTAGAGCCTATTGAAGGCACCAAAAGCGATGGGCAGATAATGGTAGACATCATGAACTTGATGGGCTATCAGCAGCCTGCTGTTTATGACCCTGAATGGGTGCTGGAAGAGATAGCACAGATAGTGCCTTTCTTTGAAGGCGTAAAATGGAATGAACTGGGAAGTGATGGCAAGCAATGGCCGGTAGCAAAAGGGGGTAAAGACACACAGATATTGCATACGGAAAATTTCAAAAGAGGCAAGGGTAAATTCATACATAACGATTACAAGAAATCGCAGGAACTGGTTCAGAACGAAAAAGCATACCCATACATCATTACCACCAATCGCGAACTAGAGCATTATAACTGTGGCGCCATGACCCGCCGGACCAATAATGCCCTGATAGTAACAGACGATGTGCTGATGATAAACCCGGCTGATGCTGCCAAACATTTTATAGTGGATGGCGATATGGTATGTGTGGAATCACCCCGCGGAAAGGTAGATGTGAAAGCAAAGATCACTGATGAAGTAAAGCCCGGGATTCTGAGTAGCACCTTCCACTTCCCCGATGTGATGATGAATAACATAACGAGCAGTGTGAGCGACAGTGAAGCCATGTGCCCTGAGTTTAAAGTGGTGGCCTGCAACATAAGGAAGAGCAAGGGGGAGTATAAGAAAAAGGTGATGGCTTAGGAATTTGTAATTGGGATTAGTTTCGGGTATTTAATAATAATCCATTAGAAATACTTTTGCGTTATGACCACAGTGCATATTCAGTTATATGATTTATTCAGAAAGGCATAGCACCTTACTGATGATAAGGTGGCAGCATATGTTACCGCTATGAGAGATATTGTATTATCAGGAGTGCATGAAGGAAGTAATGGTCAGTTAACTAAAGATGATGTTCATAATCTGGAACTGGAAATTGAACAAACCAACCAGTAAATTGAACAATCCAAAAACGAGGTTTATAAGGCTGTTTATCTTACAGGTTTATTGCAATTCCTCGGAATTGTAGGTGCGATTATTGCCATTGTTAAGTTTATGGAATAGAATATTGTACGCTTTGTGTTCATTGATTTAAAAGTATGCTCAAATGAACGACCTGTTTTCATTCACCCAAAGAAATGCAATTCTATCCATACTTTTTTTAGGTCTATCAACACTTTTGTGTTGTAAAAAGAATGATAATGGCCCTTCTATTGGTAAACTGAATGGTAATTGGATTTGCTCGGGGCAGTACCATAGCGGTGAGTATATTATTCTTGCTAATGATACTCCTTCATATATTATCGATACGACTTTCACTATTAAGGATACATTAAGCATTTCTATTTCTAATTTGGATAGCAGCCTGACTATAATAGACTTAGTAAAGCTTCACCATTTTTATTTTCCAATTGATTTTAGTGGAAAATATAATATTTGCTCTAAGAATGGAGATGTATTTAATTATTGTAATAATTATGACCCAAATAGTAGCACGGGGCCTGATATTGAAATCAATTATTATTATAAAGAGAATAGAATAATGTGTACCTATTGGACAAACTGGATTTATCCGGAGGAGGCTACATTAAATTGTACTCAAAAGTACTAATTATAATATTTGCTAACTGCACTTCTATCTTAATTACTTTCTTCAAATTTGAAAGTGAAAATTTAGTCTTAATTAATTTGTCTTGATGTACCCAAGATTCCTAACTAAAATTACGTCTTTATAATAAAGACATTTTATGAGAGCAATCTTTACACTTTTATCGGCACTTATTTCTTTTCCATCGCTTGCGCAGGAAATTGCGGGCAGGGTGATTGATGAAAAAAAGGAATCCAAGGCCAGCGCTGTAATTCAGGTTTATACCGGGGGTATCTTAAAAGGTGGTACTGTTACTGATTATGATGGTAACTACAACATCAAACCATTGGAGCCAGGTTATTATGATGTGTTGGTAATCTATAGTGGGTATGACTCCATGTTTACCAATAAAGTTTTGCTTTCACCTGATCAGCGCACAACTGTTAATTTCAATTTATCCAGAATCAAAGGAGTGCCTGAAATTATTATTAAGGAATACAGGAAACCGCTTGTGGATCGGGATGTAACTATACTGCGCAATAAAGAGATCAGAGAAATCCCTGGTTGTGGGCCTTTCGATATTTCCACTACACCAGCATGCATATTATATCAAGCAAAACGCGGACATGATGTAAATGTTGGCAGTGGAAGGATCACGGGGACACTTATTTGTTATGATAGTGTATTAGTAGCAACTGTCATAGAAACAGATCGATGTGAATATCCTATGTCCGAAATAGAAACAGTAGATCCCGGAACATTTGTATTCCATCGGGATCAACTTTCAAGAATGATTTACCGTGATCTGAATGACCTGCTCAGATCAATTCCGGAAAATACTCAATACGGGTTTGATTACAGGCCTCGATACAATAACAATAGCGGATATTCCTACATAGTAGATGGTATGCATCTCCTAAACAGATAACAACCTTGACTTAATAGAAGACAGACTCCGGCATTTCAGTTTTCAATAACCCCGACTGTTGTGCTTTTTTAAATAAAGTACTGATCGCATTTCTGCCTTTTACACCCAAATCGGCAGTATAGTCGTTTACATAAAGCTGAATATGCTTCCTCATTACATCCTCTTCCATTTCCTGTGCATTGCTGGTAATGAATGGGGACAACTCAGGGTATTGTTGCCACGAATAAGCAAGGCTTCGCTTAATGATCAGGTCTACTGCGGCGCAGATAGTAACCGGCAGGCAGCGGCGGATAACTATGCCACCAAGCGGTATTGCAGCATGAGTTGTTTGTTCCCACCAGTCGCCGAGGTCTATTAATTTATTAAGCCCTTTTTGCTGATAGGTGAAGCGGCCTTCATGGATGATGAGCCCGGCATCAAAACGGCCATCGAGCACTGCACCTTCAATCTCATTAAATACCAGCTCAGTCTTATTCTTTGCCTTTGGAAAAGCAAGGGTGAGTAATAAGTTGGCGGTGGTTTTTATGCCGGGTATTGCTATTCTGAAGGTTTCAATGTTGGCAAGGTCAAGTGGCTGTTTGGATACCAATAGCGGCCCTACACCCTCGCCAAGAGCGCTGCCGCTGTGTAGCAGGGCGTATTGGTTCACGGTATGTATAAATGTATTGTAGCTGAGTTTGGTAATATCCAGTTTGCCCTGCTCTGCCCATTGGTTCAGTGTTTCCACATCTTCCATCACATAATCGAACCCTATGCCGAATGTATCTATTTTGCCGTTGACCATGGCATCAAAAATAAAGGTATCATTGGGGCACGGACTGAAACCTAGCGTTAATTTCATGGGGCAAAATTACAATAAAGCGAACTAAGTGGGCCAAACCTCAGAATGCATAAGATTTGTCAACTTTTTAAAAGTTGACAAATCTCAATGATTCGATGAAATTAATCAGCCATTCATTCAGATTCACAATTGCATCTTTCATTTTCCATCGGCTTTTATCCCTTGGCGTTACATAATTCGATATTGCTCTTATCTGTGCAAATGCCACCTTTTCCTGCAGGCACACATAATGAAATGCAGCGCCCTCCATACTCTCTACCTGGCAGCCATATTTTTCTTTCCTGAGTTTTATGGTCCGTTCACTCCCACTTACAGTATTCACAGTTAGTCCGGACACCTGAGGCAATACTATTTGATTAGATACAACTTCTAAAGGATTAATCAATTTTTTTGCTGAAAAAGGAAACTGGTTTTCACTCACGAGTCCCATTTCATACAGATCCAGGTATTTATCATGGTCTTCTGCCCCTGCATCTCCAAACTGGTCACTGCTTACGAATACTACATCGCCTAATCCCAAATCTTCAGTATAACTGCCACCTACCCCTGCCTGAATAATAAGATCGTATTTCCAGTTCTGAAGATACTTTGTCAGGGTAAAAGCTGTAGCCGTCATTCCCACCCCGGTAATCAACGAATCTGCTCTTGGGATGTGGCTTTTATTCCAGTTGAGCCATGGCCCTATTTCAAATTCAGTAGCAGCAACAATAAGCACATTCATACCGCAATATAGTTTGTTATTCGCTGTTTATAAAGGTTAATGATCGGGCTATTTTGCCCCAATTCAGGTTCTTATTTGTCAAAACCATATAGTAACCCTAATTTTGCACATAAATAATATAAATGGTTTATCTGACGCGTGTCGAGCATTTTAATGCTGCTCACAAATTATACAATAAAGACTGGAGTCCAGAAGAGAATAAAGATGTGTATGGCAAGTGTGCCAATGAGAACTGGCATGGCCATAACTATGAGCTGCATGTTACCATAAAAGGCATTCCTAACCCGGAAACCGGTTTTGTATATAATGCCAAAACGCTGGGCCTCCTTATTCAGGATGTAATTGTAGAAAAAGTGGATCACCGGAACCTTAACCTGGATGTGGACTTTATGAAAGGTAAATTCACCAGCGCTGAAAATTTTGCAATGGGCATCTGGCATGAGCTCAAACCTCATATTGAAAAGGGCAACGTGTTTTTGCATTGCATTAAGCTTATCGAAACACCAAAAATTTATGTGGAGTTTTTCGGATAATTGTTTTCAATAACTTTATTGTATTAAAATTGTTTTACTTAAAATCATCCCGAATTATATTGATGCTTAAATCTATTTCATTTGGCTTATCATAAAAAGGAATCTTACGACGAGGAAGTTACCAATTCGCTCAAGGATCATTACCGTTCCATTATTCAGGGTATAGGTGAAGACCCGGAACGGGAAGGGTTGCTCAAAACACCTGAGCGTGTGGCTAAAGCCATGCAATTCATTACTCAGGGATACAACATGAATGCAGCCGATATTCTTAATTCAGCTAAATTCCATGAGTCGTATAATGAAATGGTTTTGGTAAAAAATATTGAGTTGTATTCGTTGTGCGAGCACCATATGCTGCCATTCTTTGGCAAGGCACATGTTGCCTATATCCCGAACGGGGTGATTACCGGCCTGAGTAAAATAGCACATGTAGTAGAATGCTTCTCCCGCCGCCTGCAGGTTCAGGAGCGGCTGACAAAACAGATTCTTGATGTTATAGTAGAAACCCTCAACCCGCTTGGTGTAGGTGTGGTAATTGAGGCCCAGCACCTGTGCATGATGATGCGGGGAGTACAGAAACAAAACAGCATTACAACCACATCAGCATTCAGCGGCCAGTTTATGAAAAATGAAACCAGGTCGGAGTTCCTCAAACTTATCTCACACAATCTGTCATAAAGCATCCATCCCCTGCATATTCCCAATTGAATGATGCAGGGTATGGATGTATCTGTTAACCAATACTACATACCTGGCATTGGCGCAACTTCATGTACCTCAAGCGTAGCCGCCTGGCTCCAGCCGCTGGTATGCGGATGCCCCTGCATCAGCGATTTTGCCTCATCCATATTTTCGGCTTGTATTATGGTATATCCGGAGAATTGCTTCTGACCAGGAGTAAAACTACCATCTACAGACTGCGACTGGCTGTTCTTTAGTGGCGCACCCATATCAATTACATGCCCCTCACATTTGGCAAACCAGTCCATCCACAATTTCATACCTGCTGCCTGCTGTTCAGGAGTGATGTCTTCCGGGTGCCTCATGGCATCGGCCGGGGCGTGATACGTGACCAGAAATTTTTTCATTGTTTTGTTTTTTTGTTTCAAATTTAAGAAATATTTTTTTTGATTCCGAAGCCCATAGCAACCCTACGTCACATTATTCTTTGGAGTAATTCAGGTGTGGAATACCAGATAGGAATTGCAATTTTTTTTTTCTTAAAATGAGAAACCCGGAAGCGCACACTTCCGGGTTTCGAAATACAAACCGGCGGACCGGTTACTCTTTCTGTTTGGCTTTTTTACCTCCAAAACGATAACCCATGGATAACTGGAATGACGGGCTGCGGAACAACTGAGTAGATACAGCCTGCGAACCTGTGGAGCCCGCATTATCCCATAATGTCTGCACATCTCTTATATCTAGAGTAATAACGGGAGACAACTGTATTGCTGCTCCGAACAGATAGCCCATTCCGAACCTTCCGTTAAAATCACTTTCCTTTATTGTTGGTTTGGTATCATTGCCCACTGCTGCTACCTGAGTGGTAGCCCCTGGTGTAGCTATGCCCTGGCTTTCATTTACTGCCAGTGTATAAACCATATTGCCGCCTGCAAATACGCTGAAATTCTTTTTGGTATAGCGCATTATAAGTGGTAGTTCGAAACTATGCAGGGTTGAGAAACTGAACGGATTCTGAATCTGCTGTCTGCTCCACATGTTAGGGCCTATTTGTGTGTAAGTATAATAATCATCGTTCATGATATACTCGCTGTTTATCCTCTGGAAATACTCGAGTTCAGCAAGGATATTTACATTTTCACTGAAAATGAAATTGCCGGTTACGCCCATCTGGAAGCCTTTGAAGTTGTTGGGGCCAAAGAATGTACTGTTGATACCACCCTTGAGGCCTGCTGCAAACCTTGCACCGCTGATGGAATACTTGATATCATTAACTGCATTCTGCAGGCTTTCAACTGCTCCTCCACCACCTTTCGATTTGCTTTTTTCGTGCCTGGCCAGTTTTTCAGCAGCTTTTTCAGTAGCTTCCTCGTCCGACCATTCAGACGATGCACCCGGAATTATCAGTTTGCTACCATTATTTGCGGCAAGTTTACCAGCGCTCATAAATTGCTTTACAGTAGGCGGGCCAAATACTTTTATATCATCATTATCTGCGAACTCTTCATTAATAGTTTCATAGGATATAGTATCCTGATGGGTAACATAAGTATTCGGGCCTGTCTTGGTAATACGTTCCTGAAGTGTTAGCTTTTGAATTATCTTTTTCGCCATCCTGGTTCTTAAGGTATCCCTGTTTACAAGGGTGGTATTGCCCCCAACATTTCCTCCGGGTATAGACGCTATGTTATGTCCTGAACTTGCAAAGGGCATTTTTTTAGCAATCGGATTGTTATCCTTAGCCTCAGTGGAAGGTTTTGTGCCATTACCATAAGTTGAAGAACCTTTGGCAGCCAATTTCTTGTCGGCACTATTTGTTTTGTTTGCCTCAGCAATAATTGGGTTTTTAACCGGCAATTTTTTCTTAAGGGCATCGCCGGTTGGGTGCGATGAACCGATAGCCAGCTTATTTACCGAAATTGCATCATCAACATCCTCGGTGTTAGTGTCTTTTCCCGAAACCCGGGTATCCACTTTTTTAGCAGGTTGCTTAACATCTTTAACAGCTAAAGAAGTCTGGTTTGTTTTACCGGTGACATTACCTGCGCCTTTTTGTTTTTTGGTACAAGCAGTTGCAACTGTACGGTTTCCCGATTTGTTTATACCTGAATTCTTAGCTGAGGCAGATTTATGGTCTGCGGTTTTATTTTTTAAGCTGTTAGAATTTGGATGATCAGTTTTTGAAGATGCAATAAACTTTTCCTTTTTGGTTGTCTTATTGTTCAATTCATCATTATCAGGCGCAGCTGCTTCGTCACTGTTATTATTAGTTGATGCAGTTAATTTTACCTTTTTGGTGGTATTCTTAGTAGTTGATTCATCACCTGGAGTTGCTCCTCCATCACTATTATTGTTGTTTGATGCAGTTAATTTTTCATTACCAGTTGTGCTATTATTGATTCTATCATTACCTGAAATAGCAACTTCATTATTATTATTATTATTATTATTATTATTATTATCCGATGTTGAAATTGAATGTCCCTTCCGGGCTTTATTATTCTTAAGTTTGTTGTTACCAGATGTAGCTACTGCTTCATTATTGTTATTTGTTTTTTCAACTGGGTTATGAACGGATGATTTGTGTTTTAAATCTACATTAGTTGCTGTGGTAGCGCCAATATTGGTTTTTTCATCAGCTTTTGTTGGTATTGTAGCGCCTGAGATGGAAGCAGCAACTACCGGATGGTTGTTAATTTGCAATTCATTTCTGCTGTTTTTATCCTTATTTTTTCCGCTGGTGGTATTTTTTGTATTATTATAGCCTGTCCCGTTAGTATTTTTCTTATTTAATGGGTTTGCAACTGGTATATTTTCATTTTTACCTTCTGTGGTTGTAATCTTTTTATTAGGAGTATTGTTTAAATCAGAATTGGGTAAGTTATTATAATCCTTATTATTGATTGCATTTGCAGGGAGAGAAGAAGAATTGCTGGCAGTTGTATTCAAGGCAAGTTCTGTGCCATTGCCGGTACCTAAACTGCGGTAGTGAGAGGTGATCTCATAACCACCAAGACTGAGGGTGCCCAGCAAAGCAATTACGGCGAGGCCACCAAACATACGGCGCCACATAAACCCTACTGGTTTGCGGTCTTCTTTTTCATCAAGCAGGTCGCGCATCCGGAGCCAGGCGCCTGATGGCTCCCGTTCCTCCGCTCCGCTTAATCGCTGCCTTACCAGGTCATCGATACTTACTAAGTTATTATCCATTTGGATAAATTTATATTTTTAAAAATACTTTTACGCTACTTTATACTTTCAAATGCAATTCCATTTTTTCAATAGTATCTTTCAAAAGCCTTCTTCCTTCCGATAAATGCCATTTTGATGTACCTTCACTTATTCCGAGCAGATTGCCTATTTCCCTGTGTGTAAATCCTTCCATCACATACATATTAAACACATTCCTTGTTGCTTCGGGTAGCGCATGTACCAGTTTCAGCAACTGATCGTAATACAATTTATCGGCATGGTCTTTATGTACATATTCGTCTTTTTCTACAAGTACTACCTTGCTCGAATACCTTGAATTCTGCTTTACATAATCTGCAACTGCATGAAATATGATTTTTCTCAGCCAACCTTCGAAAGAACCCTGAAAATTATATTGACCTATCTTCTGAAATGCCCTTAAATACCCGTTATTCATTACCTCTTCTGCCTGTGTCTCCTGATCTATATACCGCCTTACCAGGGCCATCATCCTGGGATAAAATAAATGATATAGCTTCTCCTGCGCACCACGTTCATTGTGGATACATCCTTGAATAAGTTGTTCCAACTCACTCGCATGGCCGGTTGTATTATATGCCAAAGCTATAGACAAGTATATTTGTTATTAATACTAAACAGTAATAAAGACTGCTTTATTGCTTAAATGGTTGGGTAACGATAAAAAACATTGATAAAATTAACGAATTTTGGTAGAAATATGGTTTTAAACCCGGTTATTCTCTGTTTAAAGGCTTTTCTGTTGTCTATGCATAATAAAAAAATAATTGCATTGGCATGCTTGGTTATATTATGCCAGGTTGCATTAGCACAGCAATCCGCAGCATGGTATAATGCAGATAGCCTGCTCCGGCGGGTGTCGGCAAATAAAAAGTTCGGGCAGATAATAAAGGAGGCCGAAGGCGTATACAAAAAGGCTCATTTAGATAGCACTGATGTATCATTAGTAGCTTTTGAAGTGGCCTGCCTGGAGAAAAAACTGATAGAAACCAAACAGGTTCGCCTGAAAGAGTTGAAGCAATATAAAAAGAAACAAATAATCAGTGTAGTAGATTATACCCGGCCCGGAAACAGGCCAAGAATGATAACTGTGGACCTGAAACGGAGAAAAATACTATATGAGAGCCTTGTAACCCAGGGGGGCGGAACAGGTAACAGAAAGAATGATAAATACGCCCTGCCCATATATTTCAGTAATGCCAACGGAAGTGAGTGCAGCAGTCTGGGGATGACACTGGCAACCAAGGGTACGCACCCTGATAATCCCTGCCATTTGTGCAGGTTCACCCTGTCCCGGAAGCATGATTGTGTGATTGTAATGGAAGGTTTGGAAAGTGGTATAAACGACCATATTTTGGAGCGGGATGTGGAGCTGCATACCACAGGATCGCTGAATTTCGGTACGGATTCATTAAGGCGGCTGCTAAAGATTAAAGATACATTGTATTGCTTAATACCAGATAGCTGCAAATGCCAGACCAGCCGAAGAGATGGCACACCAAAACGAACTGATGCCTATGCCACCCAATGCGGCATAGCCGATAACAATGGATATATGGGGCAGAGTAATGGATGCCTGGTACTGCCCGAAGAAACCCATATTGGCCTGATGAATGCGATAAAAGGAGGATCGCTGATCTTTATTTATTCAAATGTAATTACCGGTGAAACTGATTATTTCAGGAATTCACCAATAATCAGGAAACTGGTAAAATTGTCGGAACGGAAGATGAGGCATAGATGATGAGAAATGCAATCTCTATATTAATCCCCTTGATTTGACAATTTATTTTCCTGTAAAATAACTACCTACTTCATACGGATCATCATAACCATATTCAGATCCGACGATACTGTAGTTATTCAATAAAATACTATCACCAGCATAATTATAAGTGAGATTGAAATTCCCTGCGTTTGAAGAATACGCGTAGACTATAGCATGATTATTTGAATCGGTTTGACTGTAGGTCAGATTTACATCCCAGAAAGAAACCTTTAAAGTGGTGCTGTTTATAGTGCTGATTTTAATTTCAGAATTGATTACCGGATTACTGTAAGCCTCTGATCCATTTGATCCCCCAATAGCTGATTCCAAAGTTTTATAAGCAGTCCCGGTCCATACCCGGCTTTTGGTAATATTGCTGAACCATGGTGGAAGTATAGTATGTGGTTTCTGGCAACCGGATAAAGCTGCAATTATTAAAATAACCAGAAGGGATTTATAGAGCTTCATACAGGTAATTTTATTTAAAACAATGAAATAAAGGTAATATTGTTATTAGACAAAAGAGTTGAAAATAGGTTTAAATTCTGAAACAGAATATAACCTTACTGCATATTCTCGAATCAAATATAAATTGGCTATAAATCCCAAGGATCAATTATTTTCAGTCCTTTTATATTTTTGAAATCTGAAAGATTGTGAGTCACTAAAATCAGTTTTTGATCTAATACTGTAGCTGCAATAATAGCATCAGGTAATTTTATGCTTCGTGATTTACGGATGGCAATTGTCCTGTTTACTATAGAATCTGTCAATTGTAAAATTAAAGCCGTTCCGACTAACTCAACAATCTCTTCATTACTGCTGAAAATCCTAGTAATTCAATTTTATTGATTATAGAAAAAATTGGATTAGAATCTATGATAGCCGAAACGAAAAATTTGCCATTTTAGGACAATTTATTTTCCCAAAAATCAATTACAATGTTCGTGTCGATCAGATATTCCGGTCCCATTCGTTGCGCATTTCAGTCAGTTCCTTTCGGATTACAATAGCTTGCTCGGACGTCAGGCTACCTGCGAGCCTTTCAGACAACTTTTTTCGTTTACCTTTTACAACAGTCCTTTTTATCACTTGAATCAAATTACAGGCTTCAAGATCCTCCAGAAGTTTCAATGCGTTAGCGTTATTGGTTTTTATTGAAATTGTCTCCATATTGTATAGTACTTCAAAAGATAAAGTCATGGTATATTTGTGTCATAGCAATCTGAAACACGGATTTCGCCTAAAATTCCCCATTCCTCCTCAATCCTTTTCTCCGTACCTTTGCACACTTTTAATAATCTGATGAGTCTTTAGACTATATACTAACGACTATCTACTCCACAAATAATGAACGAAAAAGAAATAGCTCAGCGCAGGACATTTGCCATTATATCACACCCGGATGCGGGTAAGACAACGCTTACGGAGAAGTTGCTGCTGTTTGGCGGGGCTATCCAGGTGGCAGGTGCCGTAAAGAGCAATAAGATAAAGAAACATGCTACCAGCGACTTTATGGAAATAGAGCGCCAGAGGGGTATCAGTGTGGCTACTTCGGTAATGAGTTTTGAGTACAATAAATCGCTCATCAATCTGCTGGATACGCCTGGGCATAAGGACTTTGCCGAAGATACATACCGGACCCTGACCGCCGTGGATAGCGTAATACTGGTTATAGACAGCGTGAATGGGGTAGAAGAGCAGACCCGCAAGCTGGTGGAAGTATGCCGGATGCGCGATACGCCGGTTATTGTGTTTGTAAACAAGCTGGATCGGGATGGTAAATTCCCATTTGATCTGATGGATGAAATTGAGAAGGAACTGAAGTTGTCATTGCATCCGCTGTCCTGGCCAATCAATATGGGTAAGGAATTCAAGGGGGTTTATAACCTTTACGATAGTAGCCTGAACCTTTTTACAGCCAGTCAGAAATCAACCGAAGAAAACAGCATACCAATTGATGACCTGAGCGACCCGTTGCTGGATGACAAGATAGGGGAGCGTGATGCCAATCAGCTGAGGGAAGATGTAGAATTGCTGCAGGGTGTATATGGTGAACTGGACACAGAGAGTTATCTGAAGGGTAAGATAGCCCCTGTGTTTTTTGGTAGCGCGGTGAATAATTTCGGCGTAAAGGAGTTGCTGGATACCTTTATCCGCATAGCGCCCCAGCCTCAGGGCCGGGACACCGATAAGCGCTATGTTGCTCCGGGAGAAGAAAAATTTACAGGATTTGTATTTAAGATACATGCCAACCTTGATCCCCGTCACAGAGACAGGATTGCATTTTTGAGGGTATGTTCGGGCAGGTTTGCGCGCAATACTTATTACAAGCATACCCGCCTTGATAAAGATGTTCGTTTCAGTAATCCTTACTCCTTCATGGCCAGGGAAAAAGATGTGATAGAAGAGGCTTTTCCGGGAGATGTGGTCGGATTGTTTGATACCGGTACATTTAAGATCGGCGATACGCTTACTGAGGGCGAGCAACTACAATTTACCGGCATACCTACCTTCTCTCCGGAGTTGTTTAAGGAACTGGTGAATAAAGACCCTATGAAGACCAAACAACTCGAGAAGGGCATCAGGCAGCTGACCGATGAGGGTGTGGCGCAGTTATTCACCCAACATGGTGGCCATAGGAAGATAATTGGTTGCGTAGGCGATCTGCAGTTTGAGGTGATACAATACCGCCTGCTGCAGGAGTATGGCGCGGCTTGCAGCTTTGTGCCACTGGCTTTTTATAAAGCCTGCTGGATTACCGGTGATAAAAAGGCTGTGGAGGATTTTGCCCGCTTTAAGCAGAACAATATTATGGAAGATAAGGACGGTAACCTCGTGTATCTGGCGCAGAGCGAATGGTTTCTGAATACCGAACGGCAGAATAACCCGAAGGTTGAGTTTCATTTTACATCGGAGTTTAAGACAGCGAGGTAGGGGAGAGGTTGATATGTTGATAGGTTGAAAATTCGTGGAATTGTTGCATTAATTCTAGTTTCAAAAAATAGTTCATGAGTAAATTATCAAATTGCTATTTTATTATTTCAGTTATTGCGTTATCTGTTGGTATTTCTTCTTGCTCCAGCAATTCAACTAAGGAGAATAAAGCAACTGCAAAAGATACAGTCTCTGCAACCTGGCTTAATCCCAGGAAAGGGAAAATCTGGGAGAAGGAAAATATTGTGAAGATACCGCTCACCGCTGTGGAGAATGGATTGATAGGGTCAGTAAAGTCGGTTAGTTACAAAGAATTTGAGTATTCGGATAAGGAAGGCGATACCTCAAAATCACTGGTAGACAGCGGTTATAATGTATATGATAAGGCAGGGCACCTCGTAGACCAGAATGAATACTCTGATGATAATGAACCTAAATGGCATTGCATTTATAAGTATGATGCACAAAATAAACCCAATGAATGGAACCTGAATATTTATGATGATGAAATGGTTACCCAAACCACTTTTAAATATGATGCCAAAGGGAATAAAACGGAAGAAGTAACTACTGATACCAATAAGAAACTTATGGGCAAAATAAACTATAAGTATGATGATAGGGGTAATGTTATTGAAACATCCATTTTTGATAAGGATGGACAGTTGAAACAGGTGATCAGCTATCAGTACGACAAGAGAAATTTTCAGAGGGCCTACTTTGAAAAAGGGCCTGATGGCGAAGTGTTTTCAAAACTGACCTGTGAATATGATGATAACGGAAACAAAACCGGAGGGGCCGATTACAGTTCGGATACGGATATGGAGAATAAATGGGTGCAGAAGAATGATGAAATGGGCCGGCGCATAGAAACCGATTATTTCCTGCCCGATGGTACCTTGCTGGAAAAGCGCACTATAAAATACGAGAACAATTTTCCCGTTGAATACAACACCTACAAAAGAGATGGCACCCTTGATGAACTGAAAAGTTACTCCTACAAAAATGAGTACGATAAAACCGGTAACATTATAAAGCAAACCGAGATAAGATGGAAGGGCGGAAAACGGGTGCCTGCTACCTTCGCAGAATATGTAATTACTTACTACTGATCCTCGTTTTCCTTATTGCATATCAGAGAATATAGCGCCAGTACCACATTTTCAATATCATTTAAAGTGCCGGGATTTTCAACAATTCCGGATGCATTCATCTTTGACCTTATATAAGAGATAAGAAGGCAAGTCTCCGGAGTAAGATTGGCCGATAAGGCCGTAAAGATCAATAGCAGGGCAGCATGTGCGTTTTGGCCACCGGTGGCAGCTGTTATTAACGCCAGGGGTTTGTTAACAAATTCGCCTGAAGACACAGTCCAGTCAAGTGCATTTTTGAGAGAGCCGGGCACACCAAATGCATATTCAGGAGAGCATATCAGGATGCCATCAGCCAATCTGAGCTGGTCCCTGAAAACAGTTACTTCCGGAGCCGGATCCTTGCTGTCGTTGAAGTGAGGAAGGCTTCCCAATCCTTCATAAATGCTGACTTTAACACCAGGTGGAAAATAGTTTAATGCAGCATTGATCACAGCATTGTTACTTGAATTTGCTCTTAAGCTGCCTGAAATGGCGAGGATTCGTATTGTCGGTGTGATTTGCATTGAATTGGCAGGTTAAACAAAAAAGATAGTTGAACATGGTATTAATCGCCATTAAACGATAATGCAAGACCATTATCTTATCAGCAATACTTCACCCTTAAATGTCTTGGGTTTACCATCAGGCCTTGTTACAGTAATGTTGTAAAAATAGGTGCCGATATCCTGGTTTACGCCATGATATTTGCCATCCCATCCTGCTTCAACATCCAGACTGTTGTGATACACCAACTGCCCCCACCGGTTATACACAGTGAAATCAACCAGCTTGTCATATTTCACATTCACTAACCTGAAAATATCGTTTTTACCATCACCGTTGGGTGTGAATGTATTGGGTATGTACTCATCAATGTTGTCATCAATTGTCAGGCTAACATATGCTGTATCCGGGCATCCCCATGTATTCATACCTATAATGGAATATACTGTTGAAACTTCGGGATTCGCAATTGGGCTGTCTATCTGCGGATTGCTTATGGTGCCATCATCGGGTAGCCACAAATAAAACTCTGCTCCGTCTGCATTCAGTTTTATGCTGCCGCCCAATGGCATCACCTGACTTTGGGTAACATTGGTCAATACTACTGATGGATGAACAGAAATAATTTCAGCTACAGTAGTGGCGCAATTCAGGCGCTTTATGGTTAGTGTAAACAACCCGGAATCAGCAGCCGAGACATCAGGTATTACAGGGTCTTGTTCTGTAGAGCTGTAACCATTGGGCCCCTGCCAATCCCATGTAAGATTGGTGGCGCTGTCGGTGGCATGAATGGACAATGTCTTTCCTGCACACACAGGGCTGTTGCTCCATACTACCGGAGCAGGTGGTGGTTGCGGGTCATTTAATGTTATTGGCCCTGCAATATTCGAAAGGCAGGTAAATGAACTTACATAAATACTGCTGTAATAACCCTCTCTCAGCCCGGTTATTGTTATGTCGCCCGCTGTATCCGCTAGCTTGGTCAGTGAGCCGCCTGTTCCGTTGAGTAAATAGCTTATGGAGTAAGATACACCCGGAGCAAGGCCTTCCAGCGTAATTGTCCCATCCGATCCCGCACAGGTGGATGGATTAGAAGAGATAACTTTTAGAATATCAGGTATCGGGTGCACAACAACTACAGTTGTAGCCGGTGCCGACACACAGGATAGTTTTGATACAGTAACCGTATAAGTACCCGATTCCGTTACCGTCGAAGATACAATTTGCGGGTTTTGAAGCGTAGATGAAAATCCGCCCGGGCCGGCCCAAAGATAAGTTACTCCGCCAGTGGCATCAGTTGCTGTAAATTTAATAGTTGATCCTGCGCAGATGGGTGTGTTGTTCATTACCACCGGTGTAGCAGGTGTAGGTGGCATAGATAAAACAACAGGACCGGCAATGATGTTGGATGCACAGCCAAGCGATGTAGTAACATTGAAATTACTATACGCACCAGCTGCAAGGCCGGTGATATTTATATTCCCCGATCCATCGGCCGTAAGGCTAACAGTAACAGGCAGGCTTCCCAAAGTATAATGAACAGTAAAACTCTCGCCCGGTGTTAAGCCATTCAGAGTTATTGAGCCATCATTGTTGATACAGGTAGTGGGATTGGTAAAGCTGTAATCACTGATAACAGGTGTAGGATTTATGGTAACGCCGGCAGTTACAAAGCATCCGGCTGAGGTTATATAAGTGATAACCGCATTTCCCGCTGCAACCCCCGATAGCAGGCCGGATGCCATACCCACTGCAGCTGAGGCAGGATAAGTACTGTTCCATGTTCCGCCCGGCAGTGTGTCTGTTAATAGTGATGTGGAGCCCACACATAATATGGTTGTTCCTGCGATAGGAGAAGGTAATGCATTTATAGTTACCAGCCGTGCCACAAAGCAGCCTGCCGGTGTTGTATATTTAATATAAGAGGTACCCGGTAAAACCCCTGAAACCACCCCTGTCGTTCCCACTGTTGCTATTGCCGGAGTAACACTGCTCCACGAGCCGCCGGATGTAGCATCATAAAGGTTGCTTGTTGACCCCTGGCAAAAGATTGCTAGGCCGGTAATAGATAGAGGTAAAGGATTGATTGTGGTTACTGCGCTTACCAGGCATCCCGCTGTTGTGGTATAGGATACAGATGCAGTACCCAGGGTTACCCCTGTCAGTACGCCTGTTGCAGAGCCTATGGTGGCTACTGCTGTGTTGGCACTGCTCCATGTGCCACCAGGGAATGAATTGCTTAATGATGTAGTACTTCCCAGGCAAACACCCAGTGCCCCGATAATAGCGGATGGCAGCGGATTTACTGTTACACTGAAATTGGCTATACAGCCAAGGCTGGAAATAAACTGAATTGTAGTGGTACCTGCCAGAGCTCCGGTTACAATTCCGGTCAACGGTAATACACTTGCAACAGATGGCAACAGGCTGTTCCATGAACCGCCGCCGGTTGTTGTGTTACTCAAGGTTATACTGCTGCCAACACACACAGTGTGGTTGCCTGTGG
>Ga0214164_1000353_pt1 | contig 30650 bp, 24 predicted proteins | sample TroBogepilimnion_13_FD_153003 | JGI IMG/M metagenome (GOLD analysis project Ga0214164, IMG submission 153003) | Freshwater microbial communities from Trout Bog Lake, WI - Practice 03JUN2009 epilimnion v4 | ecosystem: Environmental > Aquatic > Freshwater > Lake > Epilimnion/Euphotic zone ...
GCCTTTACCTCTCCATTCGATCAAGGGGCATGCAACGGATGTGCTGCAGCCTCCCTTGCCACTCTTCTCAGCATCCTAGCCTGTATATCTCCTCATGCTCCAAACAGCAGCAGCACACTACTATTTTCAGCGCAGCAGATATGGGACTGCTACGATGGGTCTTGTGAGGCGGGCGTGCCGTCCCTCGATGCCTTCTTTGAAACCGTCCTACTAGGGCCCAAGGCCGACCTCATGCTGCAACATCGTGACAGTGTTGTGATGCGTGCATCCAACTTCTCCTTGTGCACATCGCATAATGGCAGTCTTAACGTTCGGCTCGGTAGCGCGGTCCATCATATGTGGGGCTCAGGGGAGGCCGCCATGCAGGCCCACATCATGCAGCACGGGCCTGTACTAGCGGTCATGACACTCCCCGTCGACAGATTTCAACTCTTTTCCAATTGGAGAAATACCAGCCTTCCCTTTGACGCCCTCTTTTACGGCAGCAACCGCCTAGTAGTGACCCACGCCCTTGTCGTGACGGGGTGGGTCAGCAACGCGAGCGGCACGCTGGCGTGGAGAGTGCAAAATTCAATGGGGGATTCATGGGGAGACCATGGGCATGGGCTCATCATGGGCGCCCCACTTCATCAGCAATGGTACAGCTTCTCGCTGGTTCACGGCCCGCAAACAGCCTCTGACACAGCGTTTGCGTTGGTCACGGAGGCGGTCCCGCCGAGCCTCAATGCCATCGACGACGGTATGATTTTATGCGCCACTGCCATGGGCATGCTGGGGCTGGGCGTGCTTTTTGTAGTATATTTTTGATCTATCAAAAGGCATTCTCGTCAAACTTGCGCTTCCTCAGCATGTAGCGACGGAGCGTGTCAAAGTCGATTTGGTAGTGGTAGGTGGAGCGCTTCACCTTGGTGACCCCGCTGTTTTCGATGCCCACGAGCTCATTGAGCTCCCTGCCGAAGCGTGCCTCCGTGTAGACACACTCGTACTCGCGCTCCGTTTTCCACGCCAGAAATTCCCTGTGCAGGGTGCGGGCCTGCTCCGTCTTGACATTCTTTGTCTCGGCCAGGCATTTGGCGGACCAAAAGCGCCAAAAGATGGGCAGGGAGGTGGCCATGAGCGACTCATAGTAGGCGGTGATGGGCCGGTGCGCCTGGAACGCGTAGTTCTCCTCCACATCGTACGCGAGGAGGTAGTCGTAAAAGGCCCTGGCGCACACGTCGCTGGCCAGGGAGACGGCCAGGTCCGAAAAGTATTCCTGGTTGTCCTTGTACTTGTCGCTGCAGTGAAAGGCGACGACGCGGCGGTCGTTGGAGGAGATGCGTACGGGCCCTGCGTTGTTGGAGGCGACAATGACGTTGGTGTAATTATCCTCGAGACGAATGTCCTGGCCCTTTTTCTCGACGCGGATGGCCTTGGCTGTGATGAGGTTCTTGAGCATGTCCTGGTACTTGCCGAGCTCCTCGCCGCCCTCGTCGCAGAAGCACAGGAGCTTTCGGTGCGTGCCCACGGCAAACTTACCAAAGACGTCGATGCCCGGGGTGGCGGTCTGGAAGGAGAGGTGCGGGCCCAGGACCATGTTGGCGAAAAAGTCGATGATCATGCTCTTGCCGCAGCCCTCCACCCCAAACAGCAGGAGGAGGACCTCTGTCTTCTTCCACGGAAACTTTACGATGTTGGCCATCCAGCGGAGGATGTAGCTGGCGTGCTCCTGGTTATCATTGCAAAACACCTCCTTGATATGGTTCAAAATTTTGGCGACCCCCTCTGCATCGTGGGCGGCAGCGGGCAGCGTGGCCGCGCGCATGGCGACGTAGGTGTTGAAGTTGTGGGGGATGGTGTTCTTGGGGTCGAAGGCGCACGTCATGTAGGTGCGCTTGGTGTCATCCCCGAGCCAGCGGGGCAGGAAGGTCGACTTCTGGCACACGTTTTCGGGGGTCAGGGTGACGTAATAGAGGTCCTTGTACATGTGATTGAGGTGATCCGCGGTTCGCTCCTGGATCTGCAGGGCGGAGCCCGCGATGTTGCTTTGCTGCGTTATGCAGAGAAAGACGGGCGGATAGAGGATCTTGGCCACCCTGAGCTCAAAAATGTACTTGATCCGCTCATAGTTTTGCATCCACAGCGCCTTTTTCAAGAGGTACTGGGCATGGTTTTCCGACTGGAGGGCCTGCAACGCCGCGTTGCGGATCTGAGCCATGAGGCAGGTCTCGGCGGGGGGCATGGAAAACAGCTGCTCGGCATCCTGCGGGGCGTCTCCGGGGGGCAGCCTGGCCTGCACCAGGCGAAACAGATCGGGGAGGATACTGAACTTTCGCCCGAGCCCGTGCAGCAGCGCGAGCACCCGCTCCTTGACAGGGCCGGGCCGGTGCAGGTGGTCGGGGCCCAGGCAGGTCATGTACTCTTCAATCACCAGGTTGTACTCGTCGGTCCATGCCTCGGGATCCGGCTCCAGAAAGTCGCAGAGGGTCACGTCCACCGACCCCGAGGCGCCTCTGTCATCGTACGGCTTAAACTGCATGGGCATAGCCCGAGGATGCCCCGGTGGCTTATATGGCGGGGCGTTTTGAAAAAGACATCCTTCTTCAGCGTATATATCTCAACTGGTCAAATGGGACTTCAGACGGTATCGAACCCTGAAGCCATAGGTCCAATTTCCTCTGCTTAGGATGCTCTCCGGGAGCAGGTCGCTGCTCTCCAAAGTGGGCCTTTCCAGAATGACACAAAAGAGGTCGCCAAACACTCGCTGGAAAAGCATCCCGAGACCTATCATGCAGTCCTCTTCCTGAGGACTGGCGACCGTCACGTGCAGCCCTGGTATGGTCTTGTATTGGTTGTAAAAGTCGATGACCTCCGTTCTTTTGGTATCAGCCAAGGGAAGAGGAAACAGCTTGGTCTCCAGGTCGTGAAAGGCCCTGGTGTCGCCATTGGCTAGGGGCTCGATCGCTGACATCTCATTGAGCAAGGTTTTCAGGTAGGGGACGATATCAGGCCCCCTTGCCCTCTTCTTCGAAAGGATGAGCCTTAGGTCGCGAACAATCATATTCAAAAGGCAGTTGAGCTGAAAGCGGCGGAGGATGTTCTCGTGATCTTGGGTCGCGCACGTCTTCTGGGTGAAGACGGTGGTGTAGAGTCTGGAGTACTCAGGCATCATGTCGGAGGCGATGTGGGGCTTCTTAGGCGGCGTGGCCTGCAGAATGAGCAAGGAGGGCAGGTGCAGCCAAAAAAGGCCGCGGCATGTCATGAGCAGCAGCCTGAACCCCTCGCCTTCCGTAGAGATTGCCCATTGAAGGTAGCGCTCATTGATCTCTGAAATGGTGGCGCCCGCCGCGGCATCGGGGATGGCCTGGGATGGCTCCTCCAGCCTCCCCCCGCTCGAAAAGGCCAGGTTCAGGAGATAGCCGAGCGTCTGCTTGGCGGCTTGATTCAACGGAGGCATGATGGTGAGGCCTGCCAGGAGGGCATACCGCTGAGATTTCTCCATGAGCGCGTGCGGTAGCATGAAGAAACGGTATATATAGGGGCACATAAATGTAGGCAGGGATGTCGATGGATGAGGCTAGAGCCGCCCGACAGCGTGCGTGGATGGAGAGGAACTACCGTGGCTACTACCCAAGAGACGAGGAGGACGTCTCTCTCGTGAGCACCATGCTGGGGGCTCTATTCTGCTTCCTCCTATTCTGCATCATTGTGGCCAGCATAGCCTACCCGCTCACCATGTACAAGGAAAATCCAGGCAATCGATTTGCCTTTTCCGATGAGAAATGGTGGTGCTATCACTGTCTCGATAGTTCATCCTCCAGCTTTTGTGGGGCCAAATGCTGGTGATTTCGCTGGGGGATTCAACTCCAGCCAATTGGAGCCAAAAGCGTATTTAAATCAACATAGAGTATAGGATGATGCTAAAGGGCGGACGGCTGACAGAAATCATCACCCTGTGTCTTGGGCTCATAGGCATCTCTGGGGTGCTTGTCATGGTTCTTATGGCGAAAAAGGATGGGCGCGTTTGTCCCAAGGAGACGAGCGACGCCGCCTGCTACGCCCTTCTGGGCTTATTTTCTTCATGCTTGCTGATCGCCTCCATCCTGGCCCTGGTTTGTTTTGGCGACAATTGTTCCCTGCTCCGCATGCTGCTTGCATGTGCTCAGGCGGCATCTGTCAGTTAGTACACATAGTAAGTAAGACTGGGGTCATGACCAGTATATCCGTTCCGCGCTCCAGCAGCCGTAGTAATCACATGCATTCACAGATTATACTGGTCAACACGTGGGAGCAGGTGGAGTCAGCCTGCCAAAAAATCATCCATAGCAGCGAAGGCATCATTGCCTTTGATTTGGAGGGGGTGAACCTGGGGCGGAACGGCCAGCTCACCCTCTTGCAGATCGCCATAGACCAGAGGACGGTATTTTGTTTCGACGTCTTAGTGCTGGGCAAGCAGCTGTTTGAGCATCGCTTCCTAGGAGGGATCTTTTTCTCGCCACGCATTGTGAAAGTCTGTTTTGACTGCCGAGTGGACGGCGATGTGCTGTACTCTCATTTTGGCGTCCGCATCAATATGCTCTACGATATACAGATCCTGTACACGTCTCTCTTCCAATCGCGCAAGGACCCTTTCCTCAAGGGGCTGCGTCGAGTGCTGCAGCACCCCGACGTCATTCAGCACAAGGGGACCCTTGAAAAAGTGATTCAATGCAAACAGCGGATCAAGGAGAGGCTGGATGGCAGCATGCACCACATGATCTTCTTGGCCCGCCCCCTGACGCCAGAAATCCTCGAATACTGCAGCTGCGATGTGGTATACCTGCTCCGTATGCATGCCATTTGGAGCCGCCATGATGGGGGTTCCCACCATATTCTTCGGGCGACCATGGACCGTTTGATGCGCTTTTGCACCCGAAGGGAGCCCATCCCGCCATGGCAAATGTCCATGGTGGACTTTAGCCCCCCTACGCTCAAGCCTAAGCACGACGACGCTTCTTGAGGCAAAGGCCAGCGGCGAGCATGCCAATGGACAGGAGCATCGCGCTCGACAGCAGCACGGCGGACCCGAGGAACGTGACGATATCCGCCTGGGTGTGCCCCCATCCCGGCTTATCGTAGCTGAGGATGGGATAGGCCAACAACACGGACGAGGTGGAGTTCTCATGGGGCGCCTGTGCCGCCACGGGCGTCGCGACGAGGTCTGTGACGATCAGATCTGCTCTCTGCAGGCAGGAGACCAGAAATAGCTGCATCCCCAGTTTCTGCACCCAGAGCTCGCGCACGAGCCACCCCAGATACTCGCCCGAATACTTTGCAGAGGTCGCGACGGTGCACTGCACCTCCCCCCCCATGCTCTGCGAAAAATTGTTGGCGGGCGCGCTCATCGTCAACATGCAGTTTACGAGCGCTCCGTATCGCAACCAATCCACGAGCAGTAGGTGCAGCGAAAGGCACTGGGAAGGGGGGGCCTGGGACAGGAGGAGGGCAAAGGAGATGCCCACTCGAAACAGCTGCTCCGCGTCAGGGGAGGTAGGAATGCACTGCAATGGCGAGGAGGCCCCCGTGGTGGCGGTGGTCAGGTTGGGGCCCTCGCAAAGCGTCCGCGTGCCATTGGCGCAAAATGCCCCCACCGTGCACTCCCCGCACCCACCATCCTCGCGGACGTAGTAGGCGTCGGCGCATCGCACGGCCTGCCAGCATCCTTATTCTTATGATGGCAGTAAAAAATGAAGACACGCGAGCGCTCAACCTGGCAGCTTGCATTGGTCTGGGCCCCCGTGTACGCCAGTTGCGGGGGAAGGGATGGGCAGGCGACGCACTGGGCATCCGATGTGGGCGAGCACGCGGCGAAGTACTCGGATGCGCGGCACGACGCGGGGGCGAGCCCCCTGCAGGGTCGGCACGTGGCCATCCCGGGGTTGGGGGGCGCTGTTCTGTAAAAGCCTGGGGCGCACACCCATGACCACGAACCAGAGATCGAATGAAGGGGTCTGTCCTGTATGAAGGCCATGGCTGCGCATCCTGGCAGCAGGAGGCAGAGCCTTATAAGCAGGGCCTGCTTCATCCCTAACGAGGATGCGCCTGCCAGAAATAGCCCTATTTGTGGTTCTGGCCCCGCTTGGCGTGGCGGCATTATGGGCGTGTCCTGGGTCTTGCCTTGCCAAACCTGATTCTCTTCAAAGCTTCAATGACAATTTATGGGACTGCGCCGAGTCGTGCCTCTGCTCGTACGGTGTGCTGCAGGACGCGAACGGGCGCTGCAGCCTGCAATGCCCCACCCAGGCGGGCAACAGGGTGGCGCTACCCAGCCTCATCACAAACTGCAGCGATCCTGCCCAGTATACATGTGCCCAAGGCTATTATCAGAGCAGCAACGGGGACTGCAGGGTGTGCCAACCGCCTCCCCCTAGCCAGACCTGCCCCCTTGGCAAGTACCAGAAGCGATGCCAGACCACCTCGACCCTGCAGTGCTTTGCCTGCTACAGCCCCGCCCTGAACCAGACGTCCCAGCAATACGGGCCGCAAGTGGTCATTCCTCCCTGCAGCCCAAGTAAGTTTCACCGCTTTGAGCCCCTCTCCGCCGTCATCTGAGTTGCCATTTTTTGCAGCCTATGACGGGACGCACTACGACGGGACCGCCTGTGCCCCGTACCTCACGCCGGCGTGGGACACGTATGCCTGCATGGTGTACTGCAAGCCGGGGTTCATCTCGAGAGGGGGCGTCTGCAAGGCATGCAGCGACGTGTGCCCCCTCGGGTTCACCTGCCCAGGTGTGATTGGCGGGCTTCCCGTCTTCGATTGCGTGGCCTGCTCCTCCCTCTTGCACCTGCCGGGGCACGCCGAATGGATGGACTTTGAGTGCACCTGGGCCTGCTCCCCTGGGTACTATCTCAGGGAGGCAGACAACGTGTGCCTGGCGTGCCCCTCGGGCCAGCAGTGCTTTGATCCGTCACAGAGGTATATGGGCTGCTTTGGTAGCAGCCCGGGGCAATGCCTGGATGTCACCGTGACATGCCAAGCAGGGATTTCGTACTTGGCCTACGAGGTGTACTCTGCCAGCGGGGTCTGCCTTCCCTGCACCCAGAGCGAGCCCAACGCCACCTTTGTGAGCGTGGCATGCACTGCGATCTCAGATGCCGTGCTGCGGCCCTGCACCTCGCCGTGCCCGCCCCAGCACTTTGCCGTGCAGGGCTGCAACGCGACCGCCGACACGCAGTGCAGGCCCTGCAGCCCGCCTCCGTCGCCGCAGGGGCTCCGTCTGGTGCAGCCCTGCGGGGGCAGCCGCGATGCCGTCTACGGGCTCTGTAGCGCAGGCATGTCGTGCGATCCGAGCAGCCAGGACGAGGTGCCGTGCGCCGCCCCCCGGCTGGCGAAAAATGGGATCTGCGTGTGCCCGCCTGCGACAGAGGGCGCGCTATGTCTGCCGATTCGCTGCAGGCAGGGATGGTATCCCAATGCGAGCATCGACAACTGCAGCTCCTGCGGGGACGACCAGAGAATGCAGACGGTTCCCAACGTTATGGGCGTGGACGCGTGCGCCTGCCCCGGAGGGTACTTTGCTCAGCGGTTTGCGGATCACATTGTTTGCTGGCCCTGCGGGGATCTCATGTGCACCCCAGGGCTGCAGCAGCAAACCCCCCAGGTGTGCTCGGGGCAAGAGGCCTTTGAGCCTTCATGCCAATGCCGCGTTCCGCACGGCGCGGTGGTTCTGGACGAGACATTGTGCACCTTTGCGTGCGACGAGACCTACTACGACCAGGCGGCCCAGGCCAACATGACTCCCGCTTTGTGGCCACAGCGCTTCGTGGACAGGGAGCCCGTGCCCATGGCCTTTTTTGCCGCGACCGAGGTGACAGAGCTCGCCCTGGTGGGCCCGAGCACGGTGGCGACCGTAGTGAACGGGGTCGACCTCTGGATCCACCACCTGGGCAGCCCGAGCCTCCATGTCAACAATACGCTCTTCATTCAGGGCGACCGACTGGCCCTTGTGTCCATGACCCTTTGCAAGGACGCGGTCGAGCACCAATTCTGGGTCGGGTTGCTGTACGAGACGCAGTATTGCGCCTACACGGAGGCCTTGGACCTGTGCTCCACTGTGGAGCTGGTCCTCCTCAGCCCTTGTGGCGGCGGTACCGGCCTCTGTCCCAGCCTGCTCTACAATTGGGGCAAGGACATGCAGGCGGGGTTTCACACGGGCAGGATCCTGCGCATGACCCTGATGGATCAGACGCTCTATATGCTCCTCAGCACGCATCAGGTCTATGCGTATCACGTATACTACCACACACTCACCTCGTCACCTTCCACATGGATGGACGATCCCATCTACAACATCACGGGCCCCCTGCCGCCTTCCACCCTCCTGGTGGGCGTGGGGGGCACGCTCTACGCGCCTGGCTTCAGTATGGGGCCAGCGGCCCATCTCTTTACTCCGCCCCTCTCCACCACCTTTTTGGGTGCCGCAGGCGATCATATCCTTCTGGTGGGGCCAAGGCTGCAGGTGGACATTTGGAACGGCTTTCAGGCGGGGCTTGAGGACCCGTGGAGCCAAAACTGGGTGTGGGGCTACAATGCCTGGGCGTCCTTCAATGGCACCCACGTGGCCCTAGCGCAGCAGCCCCTCCTCCCCCCTCTGGATACGACCGTTACGGGCGAGCCCATGCAGTGTCTCCGGCTCAGGGGGGCGTGTGGTTTCGCGAGCATCCGCATACCTGGGACCACCCTGTGCGTGTGTATAGCGGGATACTACAAGACGGACGGCCTTGTGTGTAGCATCTGCCCTGCCAACTATTACTGCAGCGGCAAGGACGATGCCCCGGTCGCATGCACGCCGCACGCCAGCTCCAAGGTAGGGTCTAGCGATGTGAGCCAGTGCGCCTGCATTCCTGGGTTCTACCCCTTCCAAGCGACGTGCATCGCCTGCCCCCCAGGCTACTGGTGCTATGGAGGCGCTGTGCTACCCATCCAGTGCATGCCCCTCTCCACCACCTACGGCCCCGCCAGCACCACTCCCTTGGACTGCTACTGCTTGGATCGGACGCACGGGCTCACGTGCCAGCCGTGTGACATCTCCGAGTACTGCAACCTTTTGCCTGCCGCATCCCAGCCCACGTGGGTCGCGCTGGAGATACGGGGCTGGGGCCTCAAAGCCAAGGCTCTGTGCCTCTCCTCCTTCATCATCATGGTGTACGACGGCATCCCGGGCCCCCTGCCCCGCGTGAATGCCTGGGCCGCCATTGTTGTGGTCGATGACGAACAAAACTACATCAAAAACCTCACGGACTGCCTCCTCAGCCCACAGGCCGACTTTGTATTCGAGAGCAACATCTCGGTCTACACGAGGGCGCGCGCCGCGTCGGGGGTGCGGGATCACGTGCCATGCCCCATGAACTGGGAATGGTCCGCGACCAACACGCTGGGCGGCTACTGCATTTGCATCGAGGGGTACCATACCGCCACGTACAACGGCTACGCCGTCTGTATTCCGTGCATGAATGGCACGATGCGGGAGAGGTATTCCCCGGACCAGTGCGTGGCATGCACGGCGAACAACACGCACGCGCCATGGATGGGGATGGGGCACTGTGTCTGCATGGACGGCTTTTTTCTGGACCCAGACACGGGGGAATGCGTGTTCGTGGGGCATGGCTTTCCACTGTATGCCTGGGTGACCTCGGCCCCGCTCATGATCCCCCTTTCCCTCGCCTGTGGCACCGTCAGTTTGCTCCTCTGCATCGCCTCGGCTCTACTATGCTATTCGTAGTATCAAGCTATTGTGCATTTTCGGAATCGGAAGAGACATTCTTGTCAGCATCGAGGGCAGCATACTCGGGCTTGGAGCGCCCATGCCAGCAAAAGTAGAGCCCGCATGTATACAAGGAGCAGAGGCACACCAAAATGGTGGCCAAGAGGATGAGGCCTAGCGCCCCCGCGTTGAAATCGCCAATCTGGAAGCCTAGATCGAAGCGGCAGAGGAAGCACATCTCCGCCACTGCGGCTGGCGAGGGGGTCGTTGTGTCGCCAGTGCTATTGGTCATTTTTGGTCCATTTGTCGCGCGTGTATATAGGCTGGATGCTATGCAGGGGGCGCGCTCCCCCCATCGCCTTGAGAATCCTCCTCCCCAAAAACCCAAACTCCTTGTTGTACCGCCATCGCATGTGCCTTTGGAGGGCGTCGATGCAATAGCACATCTCGCTCTGCGTCATCTCCCCCTTCAAATGATAGAGGAGCTTCTCACAGTTTCCCACAACCGGGCCCCATGGTGCCGTCCCAGGGTGCAACACGCTGTTCATAAAGGCAAAGAACAGGGTGATGGGCACACTCGATACCTTGGGTGTGATGGTGTCCAAGAACCGCTCGTAGAAAGCATGGGGAAGAATATCCCTCGGGGGCAAAGAATCGAAAAAATTGCGAATGGCAGAGGCCGACATCGGGCCTGAGTTTCATTATTTCTTCTGCATATATGGGCCGGAATGCTAAATGGTACCATTTTTCAGCCTAGCCTTCCGGCAGATTGTAGGTCTCCAGGACGAGGATCATGCAGCCCATAAAGACCTCGGCGACGGCCAATAGGACGGAGGGCACCACGTAGCAAGCGATTCCCGCTACCAGCATAACAAAGACAATGTTGTAGAGCGAAAGCACAGCGCAGAGGCGATGGGCCTGCACGAGCTCGGGGTCCTTGTACGAGAACTGGATGACCTGGGCGTAGTAGTCGGCGGAGGATACCAGATCCTTGAAGGTGGCACCCCACATGGGTTGGGCCGCGTAGTCGCCCAGCCACCTGCACCCCGAGGTGCTGGCCTCACAGACCCACCATATGAGGGTATCCTGCCACGAGGAGAAGAGGAACGGAGGGTCAGAGCAGCTACCAAAGCACGACGCGTCGTAGGTCCCGTCAGAGAGCCTGCCGTCCACGGTGCAGTGGGGCCGGACGAGGTATCTGGGGACGGAGAGGTCCGTGGAGAAGAGGGCCCCAACTTCAGTATGGAGGTCCTGGATGAAGCGCGGGGGGATCATGGGCCAGCAGAGCGGGGAGATGTTGTAGAGACACCAGAACAGAGCGACGGGAAAGAGCATGTACCACAGGATCCACGCGCAGAACGAGAAGGGGAGGCAGGTATAGGAGACGACGGTGAAGAGGACCAGGAGGAAGCAAAACATGGCCAGAAAGTTTCGTTGCTTAGTGGGGCCCAGCGTGAGGCGCGTAAAGTTGCATGTGCCCATGTCCTGCAGCACACGCCTGCCCGTGACGTAATCGCTCTCCTGGGCCACCTCGTAGGGCATATCGGATAGCAAGGCGTTGAGAACGCGGTCGCCCCCCAGGCCTAGGGTGGGCACGTAGAGGAGGACCTGCGACAGCATGGACGACGATGACTGAGGGTAGGGGGGCAGCTCGTAGCCCAGGCAGTGCGAGAGGCCCAGAGATGCATTGCACGTCTCTTCCTTTGTGGCGGTGCTGCCATTTTGTTGATAGAGGTGGACCGTATCCCAAAAGGCGCTCGTGATCTTCTCGAATGGAATCTGGACGCTGCTGCAATTCAGGTTCCAGTCGCCCCTGCTGCTCACGCTCACGGGCTCCGTCACGACCGGCACAGCCTGTTGAAGCAGGTGGCGGGCAGGTGCCCTGCCCATTTCAAGGAGCCTCCTGCCCATTTCGAGGAGGGGTTTGCCCATGGGCACATGCTGGGCAATGAGGAAGGCGCGGAGGTCCGGGTCAAGGTAGAGGTGTGGGAGGAGAGAGACAAAGGTGCCGGACTGGATAAAAAAAAGGCTGGGGCCGTGAAGGGAGGAGAGGTTGAAGTGCTCTGCCGTGTACGCGCCCAGCTGCGTCCAATAGAGGCACTGTTTCCAGGCCTGCCTGTTGTCGGTGGGGGGGCACTCCTCCTGTGCGTGCGGCGCGTGCTGCTGCATCCACTCGGCAAACAGGAGCTGCGGCGAGAGGGAGAGAAGGCGCCGGCGACCTGCCCCCGGCTGCTGCAGGATGGACAGGAGTTCGAGGAGGACCACGTACGAGTTTTCGGCCGTGCTGAACATTATGAGGGGTACATTCACGTTGAGGCACAGGTTTTGGTGGCCTCCCAGATTGCACTGCGCGATGGCGAGGGTGGAAAAGTCGATGGCAATGGCCTGCGGGGTCGGGCTGCTGGCCAGCATCTGCTGTTGCGCCGCATCCGTCACGACGGGGCAGAGTTGGGAGGCGCTGAGGCCCAGCATGCTGTACTGCCCGAGGTTTGCCCTCGGGCATGTCCTCAGATTGGCCATGACGCTCGCGCAGCCGCACACGCCGCCCCCCATCCCGTCGATGAGGCAGATGGGGCTCAGGGACATGGCGCCGCACGTCGAGCAGGACACGGAGATGTACGAGGACCGGATATTCTCCACGCGCGACCCCACCCCGCACATGGCCCCCGCCTGATCCTGGCAGTCGGCGTTGGTGAGGCACCCCGATTTGACTTGCGGCATGGTGCCACAGACGCATCGCTGGAGGTACACGTCGCACCCGAAGCGCGCACCGCCCTCGGAGGCGGGGCAGGAGCCGCAGTAGACCAGGCCCGATTTGGAGGGATCGTCAAAGAGCAGGGGATCCTTGGCGCAGGTGTCGCTGCTGGTGCAGGTGAGCACTGAGGAGTAGCCGGTGAAGACGCCCCCGCCGCTCTGCTGCTGCCAACAAAGGGTGGCCAGGGCCTGGGGCTGAAACGCGCTCATGTTGTACGTGTCGCTGTCCTCGGACGGGCACGTCATTTGCGAGACGCTCAAGTAGACCCGTTGGCACGAGGCCTGGTCGCCATCGCCCACCACATCCAGGACCTGCTGGATGCTGGCGACGGCGTCGCTGGACATGAAGGCCAGCGTCTTGGCGATCTTGAGGAGCTCGATCACGGCGGGTCGAATGCCCCCGCACCAGACCACGCTCACCACGTTGGAGAGCCACCAGTTGTAGGCCTTGCAGAGGGCCACAATGATGACACGGAAGCCCTGGCCCACGGTGGAAATGCTCATCAAGAGGTCCGTGAGGATGTTGAGGATCACGCCCAAAAACTCCCGAATCAGCTGCAGCACCACAATGAGGTACTGGGCGGCCGCGTAGAGGTACACCTGGCCCTGCCCCTGCACGAGGGTAAAGGCGGCGCCCACGAGGTTGGCGCACATCATCATCCAATTGTAGCTCAGGTGGAGGAGGTCATGGCCTGCCGTCCTCAGGTCCGCAAGGAGGGCCTTGATCACGTCCAGGCCCGACGCGGGGCAAATCGCGTTTTGGGCGGCCGAGAGCTTGCCGAGGGTTTCCAGAACGCTGCTGTCCACGTTGGCCATGCACAGGGAGTCGTACGACTCGTTGGTGAAGTAGGTCTGGATCAGGGTTTGGTAGTAATCGCCCACGGTATGGAACGAAAAGTCCTGGTTGGTGTTGGACCACATGTAGGGCAAGTAAAACATGCCCAGATTCGAGATGCAGTCGCCGTTGCCCATAGCCTGGCAATTGGCCTGCGTCAGATCCACGGCAAACTGCGTCTTGGCCGTGCAGAGGGTGCCCAAATCGGGGGTGGGCGCAGGCGCACACAGCGAGACGCGCCGCACGCTGTTGGCTGTCGTCTGCTCCGATGTGACAATGTAGTCCTCGAGGCTGGCGTTGCACGCGCCGGTGCGATCCTTGCGCCACTCCGCCTTAGTGACTCGCCCGCGCGGCTGGGAGTGGTTGTTGAAGCTCCACAGCCAGTCGCTCGCGTTCCAGAGCGCGTCGTCCTTGGACTGCTGCTGCTGCTGCTGCATGGGCTGGGGGCTCGGCAGGGGGAAGGAGCTGTTGATGCCCAGCATCTGCAGGAGAGAGGGGGTGTACAGCTGCCCGAAGCTGATCTCCTTGTCCACCAGCGGCACCCTGCCTGGGCCCTTGAACACTGGATAGGTGGGGGCTGCAACACGATCCGAGCGGTACACGACCGACGTCTTGGCCACGACCTCTGCGAGCGTAAGGGGCCTGGCCCTTGGAAAAGTGGCGTTGGAACTGGAGTAGGGGCAGAAAACGGTGACGGACAAGTCGTCCTTGGCCACCGTGGAGCAGTGCTTGCCCTGGAGGGCGCCCAAGGGCACGAGGGCCAACCTGCCCATATGGCAGTCCCCTCCCTCGCTGCTGGTGGTTGTATCCTCCGAGGGAACGAGGGGCGCAGAGGTTCCGTTTGTGGAGACGAGAGCCGGCGTGAGTCTGTGAAGGAGCCCGCACTGAGGGCGGAGGTCCTCTGCAGGCGGAATGGTTTCGCCGCTCTGCAGGTCGCCCCCCGCGTCGGGGGTATCGATGATGTCGTTGCAGCGCGCAGCAAACGATTCCTGGACAGAAACGCCGGCCTCCGCCTCCGAGTCCAGGAGGTAGAGCATGCCCCTCAGGCCGCACGGGCTCTCTATGCTGCCAATGTCGATTTGGGGCCAGGTGCTGGGGTCTTGCCGGTAAAAGCAGATGCCATTGGTCGTGTAGTAGTCGGCCCTGCGCGGGTACGGCCCCGTCGGAACGATGAAGGGGTGCGCCCCGCTCAGATTGTAGAGTAGCGCTGCAACGACGGGATTGGGCGTGACGGGCCCAAAGACGGGCGTGGAGGAGCCCCAGAACACGAGCTTCCGGATGGGGCACGACCAGTCCCCGACTCCCTCGCTTGACCCCGAGAGCTGAGGATAGAGCGACACGTTGAGCTGGGCGGCCCACTTGAGCGGCAAGTTCTTGGCCCAGGAGGAGGGCGGCGCCGATGCGGTCTGAGGGAGCAAGGCGATGGCCTTGACACCGAGCGGCAAAGTGCTGAGGCTTGCATCCAACCCAAAGGCGATATGCGCGGGATGGATATGGGCGCGGGGCATCGACAGGAAGCCCGTGCTTCCAGGGGTGTCTGTCCACAGGCTGTTTTCATCCGGGCTCAAAAGGGTCTGCGTGGAAAGCGACGGATCGTGAGTGACGCCTGCGGCAGAGTGCATCTCCGTGGCGGTCACGGTGCGCCCCACGTAGCCCCCTCCCAGAACCCCCTGCTGCGTGGCGCAGCCACCCGACTGCTGTGTTTGCGGCTGCCGACTGCAGAGGTTGCTGTTGTCCGTGGCATACATGGTCCGCGTCTGCACGTACGCCTGCGTCTGGCAGGCAGAGGCTGCGGGAAACTCGGCGGCCATAAAGTCTGCGCTGTAGTTGAACGCGGTGCCCGCGCAGGCCCAGGGCGGCGAACACTGGCAGGCGCACATCGTCGTCAGCATGACGTTGGAGGTGCCAATCTGGCGATAGTTGGGCGCATGAGGAAGGAGGCACTGCGCCTGGGGCAGGAAGGGACACTCGTCCAGGGACGCAAAGGGATTGAAGTCGCCGCCCACCCACGGGTGCATCGGCTCGAAATGCGAGCCCCCCTGGATCACAGACTCCACACAGATTCGGTCCTCAAGGGTCGTCGAGGTGCTGGCGCACGGACCGCTTCCCAGATTCCACGCCGAGACCACCTGCTCCGACGGTCGATCCCCCGAGGCATAAAACAGACTGAACTTGCCGACCGCCGAATGCGCCACGTTGGCCTCGAACGCAAACCCGAAGCCCTGGGGCACCTGCGGCAGCCACAGGCCATTGGTCTGGCGGTACTGAGCCTCCACAAACGCAGCCAGCGCCTGGCGCCTGGCGTCGGTAACGGGGTTGCAGGTCTCCTCGGCGCTGGACGTGTACTGTTGGCCCTCGCATGTCATGGTCAGGGCGATGCCCGGATTGTTGACCGCCTTGCTCCAGATGAACTGCTCGTTCTCCACTGTGAAGGTGGAGTCATAGCCCAGCCCGTCGTTGAAGGACGTGGCGTCCCACATCTTGGTGGCCGCCGCTTGGGGTTTGCCCCCCCACCCCGCGAGCGAGCCCAGGCCCGACATACTTTGCATGGGGCTCAGCACAAAGAGCACCTGCGAGCCATTGTCGTAGGATTGGACGCGCGCGGGCATGCCCACCAGATGGCTGAGGGCGTCCGGTTGGTAGAGGAAGGGAAAGGTGCTCTGCAGCATCTCGTCGGTGAAGAGGTTCGCCAAGGGCTGCCCATTGGGCAGCGTGCACTGAAACATGCCCTGGTCCGAAACCGCCTTGGCGCTGTACCGCGTGCACGGCATGCATTTCCACAGCGAATACAGCTGCCTGCTATCGTCCCTGAGCCGAAAGGCCCGGTACGGAGTGCCGCGCGCGTCGTAGCCGCACTGCGGCGGCTTGCGGATGCTGAACCAATGGGGCGTCATGGGTTTGACGGGGACAGACAGCGAGCAGTAGACGCCCGTCACGGGGGACCTTTCCAGCGCATACTCGAGGGCAATGACGCCCGGAGAGCTGCCACAGCCCAGCAAGGGCCAATTGGTCTTGTCCCCTGGCCACCAGTCCCCCATATTGTCCAGCGTGAGATAGAGGTCGTCGGTGGTGGATGTTGACGATGCGCCCACCGCCCCCGGCCACCAGCCGTGGACTCTGTCCTGCGTCGAGGTCCACGCGCAGTTGATGGCCTGGTCTGGGAGGTAACCCCTGGACCACTCTGCGGGCGTGGCCTTGCCAGCGTACCCTCGGATGTAGACCCCGGGAGGGGCCTCCACAGAGACGATGGCAGGCTGAAGGAAGACACCGTTGCTGTCCGTGTCGGTCTGCCCCTGATCTGTTTGGAAAAAGAGGAGGGACGAGAAGGACGAGGTCCAAGGGCAAACGGGGATTTCGTATGTGGTGTCATCCCAAAATCCAATGCGGATGACCAGCCGTCCGTCTGTTAGGTAGCGATCGGCGTCCAGGACCTGCTCGTCCTCCTCATACAGGCACGGACTGCTGTCGGCAGGCAGGTCGGCCTGTTGCGGAGGCACAAAGGGATCCGGGACGCTGGCGGAGCACGCGTCGGAGACCCATTGCACCGTGTCCACCGCAGAGGTCACCATTTGGGACGTATCGATGCCCCACACTTGCACGATGGGTAGCATCAAGGAGGCTGCATCGGTGGGGTAGGGCACATTGGTCACGTAATCCACCCGGTACGCCAGGCCTGGTGCCTGCAGATTCACGGAGCTGGTGCAGGCCGAGAGAAACGTCGTGAGCCCTGCATTCGAAATGTCCTGCAGGCGGATGGTCCTCCTCGTCTCAAAAGAGAAGTCTGCCCCCGCCAGAGGCGAGCAGGGATCAAAGGTGGCGGTGCCGTTGTAGAACTGAAGGAGGGCGGTGCGATCGTTCCACACGGCGTCGGCGGCGCACTCCAGGACGCTGCTCTTTTGGTTCTCGTAGAGATCCGTGTTGGCCACGCCCAAGACCTCCTGGTAGACCTGGTTGATCATGGTGCCGTCCACCAAGGCGAGATACTTCATGGCGCACACCATGTGGTGCAGCCCGCTCTTGTGCTGGAGGCGCTGCGGGTCGCAAATCTCGGCGCGTCTGGCCGAGGACCACAGGTCGATGGGCACCGCCGCGCCCGAGTCCATCAGCAAGGTGTTGGGCATCGTGACGGAAGGGTCCAGGGTGCCCAAGAGGACGTTGAGCATGCACTGGTGGAACCACTGCTGGGGAAATTCGTACAGGGAGAGCGAAAAGGCCATGTAGAAACCAGACGTCACGGGGGAAGCATACAGCGCCTGGACGCGGGCCTGCAGGGTCTGGGTGTAGCTGTAGACGCTCTGGGCGCAAAGCTGGATGTCCTCGTAGGTCTGCATGGCGCCCTGGGCCGCGGCCAGCGCCTGGATATTCGACGAGGCGTCCAGGAAGAGCGCGTTGAGAGCGTGGGTGATGTGCCCCACGGAATCGGACCGCATCGAGTCCTGTAGGACCGAGGTGGGCCTGGGGTTGTAGATGCACAGCGGTGTGGTGTCGCAGAAGAGGCTTTGGGGGTTGGCCGAGAGGGTGGCCGCATGCCATGGGGTGGCGAGCGGCAGCACCGGGAGGAGGTAATCATGGGCAGACCAAATGGCAAAGCAGCCGCGAGGACTGTTTTCCGCAGCGTTTTGGTAGAGGTACGCGAAGAGCGGGAACAGCTCCAGGTCCAATTTGCAGCAGCCCGAGGGGAGAAGCGAGCCGATGGACCCGCAGCGCCTCAGCGACAGCTCCGTGAAATTCAGGCCCGTCTGCAGGTCCAGGCGAGGATCTTGGCGTGAGCCGCCGTAGGTGTACTCGGGCATCTGGCAGGCGAGGCGGTCGGCACACCGAAAAAACTGCACGCCTCCAGGCACGGCGAGGCTCGCCAGCACCCGATTCGACGAGTTGATGGCGCCCCCCAAGAAGCCCAGCGTGTTATTGTACGCCTTGCCCGTGAGGATATTGCCCACATGCAGCAGGCCACTTTCTTCGTCATAGGTGCGCATCCAAAAGGTGGCATTCGCGCTCGCCAAGGACCAAGGCGTCGATCCCTCCCAAGTGCCTGTCTCTGCGCTGAGAGGGTACGACAGGTACACGCCCCCTGAGGCGATCATGTGGCCCTGGTACCCCGAACACACCTCGAGCCGCTTTCCATTGGCCGCCCAATGCATGTAGTCCATGTCGCACGGGTGGGGCACCATTTGCAGGGTGTTTTGGCTCTCCATGGTGGGCCTCGCTGTGACGGATGTGCGGCACCCGTCAAAGTGCATCTGGATATCGGGCCATACCGCCGTGCTTGCGTTGCACTCCATCAGCTCGCTATTGGTGTCGCTCAGGGGGCACACTTGATCCTGTCATCAAAAAGATCAGCTCCATATATGCCCCAGAAACTGAAAATGAGAAGCTCAGGCCTGCAGCGCGTTGCGGTACGAGAACCAGTTCCGATGCGAGCAGAGGCCGTGCATGTGCAGCAAATCGGGGACTTGTTCCCACGCGGAGGCCCCGCGGGTGCTCTGCGCAGGGCCCTGAAAGCCGCAGTCATCCGCTATCACGCCGAATTCCAGGCTGGAAATGCCGTTGGCCTCATCGTTCCACACATGGAGGTTCAGGGGCGAGCACCCCCCGTCCGCAAGGCACACCAGCCCGTCGGCGCAGTGCTCCGTGCTGAAGCACGGCGAGCGCGACGAATCCTTGCGAAAGGCCTCCATAGAAAAGCAGATCCCTGCCGTCCGCACTCAGAACCCCTACGAAACGTTTCAAAGCAAGGAGCCATACCAGATGGCGACGACGGGTGGAGCCGCAAGCAAACCGAGTTCTTGGGGCACTGCGAATGGGCCATGTCGTCCCTGCAAGGTGGAGAAGTGCCCCATTTCACAGGGCAGGAGCCCCAGTCCGAATACAAACCTCGTATGGACAGCATGCTGGAGCTGTCGGTAGGCGGAGGAAAGGTATTGTCCTTGTACCGCGCCACACCATCCACGCCCATCACCAGGTGGTTCTGAATGACGGGCACCATACCAGCGGTCTGCGTGACCGACGTCTTTTGCCATGGCACCTCCTGCCACAGCCGTCACTTTTGTTCATCGTCCATCTATGCATCTAAGACGGACCTGGGAGCTCGAGGCGCACGTGGGGGCTGGCTGGTAATACTGTCGAAGGAAATCAGACGAGTACGGGCCCATGGGTGAGGGGAGCTGGCTCAACGGTAAATCCACAGGCAGGTGTGGGGTGTCGAGATGCAATGCCTCTCGTGTACAAATTCGATTCGTGTTGGCGTTGAAGAGGGGCATGCCGATAGAGTGTGCCCTGCTCGCCGAAAAAAATGTGGTTAGCTTCAAGCTTTCAGCAAGGCTCGAAGACATACCTGCATAGACCCCCAGCGCCAAGGTACTCGCCCACCAACGAGGCATTTCTCAATCCAGAGTGTACATAGTGGATGGACGCGTCATTGGCATCATACGCATAGTGGGAGTCGAAGCCCACGGGTGCCAACTCCTCCTCCAGCATCGGGGCCGTCACATGATAGCCCACCGGCATGCTCACGTCACTGGGCCACCAGTCGTAGATATGGCTGATGTGGTCCTCCTCGGCATCGAGGGCGCTGGCGATCGTGGGCAGATCCCATGCCGTCGACAGCTCCGCCGCGAGAATCGTATTCAGGCGCTTGGCGCCCACTGTAAAGATGTTGGAGAGGGGGCTTGAAAAGGCAAGCAGGCTCAACGGCTGCACGGGCAGCAGGCATTCCGGCACGAGATCGCTGGTGTTGAGGGGATGCTTGGACTGGGCCACGCCAAGCTCGCGTTCGGCCTGCGTGAGGAGCCTGCGCTGGCACAGCCTGGCGTTGTACATTTGACGCCTGCCTTGGTGTACCGCCACGCACCTGTCACTGCAGGAGGTCAGCTTGCATTCGCAAAAAAATAAGAACAACTTGAACAACAAGGACCATGGCGTGATGTAGGCAGCAGAGTAGTCCCACTGCGCATGGAGGGGCACATCGCAATGCAAAGGAAGGATTTGGGGCCAGTAGTCCGGCGGCTGCACATCGTAGTAGAGTCCTAGCCCCGAGCATGACGAGAGGTGGCGGATCTTGGCGCTGCACTTGCTCTTCCACAACGAGGCCTGTCGACTGGCCTCCTGCCTATCATTCAAGGATGAGGAGGGGAACATCGAGAGGATCTGGACCCTCGCCGTCTCAATGACAAAGCGGGAGCAGTGCGACACCACGGGCGAGTCGAACATGAGCTGCAAGGCGGGAAACAGGCTTTCCAGAAAACTGTCCACATTGACGCATCCGGAGACCTGGTAGTCCGTGACTGGCCGCTGCTGGGCCCCATGATGAATGGCCTCATGGAAGGAGGCATTGACGTGCCTGTAATTGGGCAGCCGCAGACCCGACCTGCCCTCGGTCGCAAAGCGAATGCCTTCAAAGACAGTATCCATCTGCGCATTTCCGACCCAGTCCTGGGTGCTCCTGCACTCCTCGTCCGTGCAATCCGTAGGGAAGAGGCCCCAGCTATCCGAGGGCCCCAGTTCAGGGCACCTGATGCTTGAGGCGTGGAGACAGGCCCACACTGCCTGGGCCTCGGCGCCGACCGCGCTGTAGGTTCGTCCGCAAAAGGGGATCAGGCACGCTGGGGTTTTGTTTTGCACCGCCGCAGCACAGACGTCGCTGTTGAGCCTGCATGTCTGGGTGTCCACGGGGGCCCCGCAAGCGCAGTTGCCGTAGCCGAGCATTCCCCACGAAAAGCCATGAAAGGGCAACGACAGGTCCTCGTCCCCTCTCACACGAATCACGGTGCCGTTGGGGGCCTCAAACGCAATAGGCCCAATGTGCATTCGGCTGCTGTATCCGTACGTCTGCACAAAGCCCTTGGCACAGGCCCCCGACGGCGTGGGCGCGTGCCTACGCGCCTTGTGCCACAGAAAGGGGCTGGACGGCGCTGCCTGCCGGGTGATGTTTCTGACCATGGCGGCCACAGCGTCCAAGTCGTAAAAATCCACTCCCTTGGGCAGAGTAAAGACTGGAAGGGACAGCATGCCCTGCGAAAGCAGGCCCATGCACATGGACCATACGCTGGTGGACTGGCGCTCCAGGTCGGGCCGGTCTGCGAGGGCCATGCTGTACGTCTCAGAGCCGTCGTAGTTGAGCACGGGATCGAGGGGTCGGAACAGACTCTCTCGCACGGCGGTGGTGCTGCCATTCCATTGCGCTGGGTTCGCTGTGGGCGAGGGCCCAGAGATGCCATAGTACTTGGTCATTGGAAGCGTATCCTGCGCACATCGAAATCATCACAGATGCATCTCAACAACAAGCTCAAAAACAACGAGCCTGCATCACAAAGGCGTAGTAGGCCTCCATATCCTTGAGCAGGTACTTGAGAAAAAATTGAGAGACGTCCTTGGAGCTAACGGTCCAATCGAGCAGGTCGACGCATGGACGGTACGCGTTGCTCCTCTTGCAGGCTTGGGGGGTGCATTGCCCCGTAGTCTCATTGAGACAGCCGTAGTTTTGGGTGTTGGTCAGCTGCGCCCACAGCTCCTTCACCTTCTCATACAACAGGGAAGTGACCTCCGAGCGCAGGCTCTCGCCAGAAAACGCCCTGTCCCGAAAAAAGTACTTGATGATGGATCGCCTGGCCCTGCTGCCGCAGGTGAAGGGCAATTTCTCGTCTCCGTACATGATGGGGCCAAAGCACGCCGTAAAGTCGCGCGTCATCCCCCCCTGCTCATCCCTCGCGTAAAAAGGACACTCCTCCAGCTTGCCCTCCAAATCGCACGGGAGAAGGTCCACGCGAGAGTAAGGGCCCAGAAAGATGCAATCGAAATAATCGTGAAGGAAGTCTCCGTCCGCTGTGAAGAGCTCCACGTGCATCTCCTGCGCCGATTTCAAAAACGTGGCGTTGAACGCTCGAAAGCTGGCATCGATTTGCGCCCTGAGCCTCTGATACTGCGCCTCCAGGTCAAACTGCGCAGCTGCTTGTGTGGTGCCAAACAGTTTGGCGACTGGGACCTGGTTCGGCGCGGACGCAGACCACACGGAGGGATTGAAGGGGCATAGCGAGGGGTCCGTGCTCTCCATCATCGTGCAGCTCGTCATGGTCCTACCCAGCGGCGTATTGGGCCCGCTCAGCCCCGAGAATACCAGGCACGCGTCGGGCGGCTCCTTTGTCTGCTGCTGCAGTGTGTAGAGGAAGTATGCGTTGGGGCCCCTATGTGTTCATCACTGTCAAGAAAAGCATCCTCGAGTTAAGCAAGGAAATGATACCTGCCCGTCGTCAGATTCAGGTACATTGTGAGGCAGACGCTATAGTCCACATGGAAGCGCTCCGGTGCTGCGAGGCATCCAAGCAGGTCGGGCGAGATGTCCTTGGCCCACTGCTGCGCCGCGGCTCGTTGGTCGTAGACATCGGAACTTGCCTGGAGAGTGGACGAGAAGAGGGCCCCCGCGCCAATGTCCCATGCCTGCAGCAGGTAATTGCTCTTGCACTGTGCCCAAACGGCGATCGGCTCCACATTCTGTCGAATGAGCGCCCCCAGGAGCTGCGCCTCGGCCTGGGGCTGTGGGCACTGCTGGTTCGTGGTCTTGGTGGCCAGGCACTGGATGTAGGCGGTCACGCCCTGGAGGCCTGCCGAGAGCTCGTCCAGAGTGTAGGGGTTGAAGATGATGCCTCGAGAGCCATCCACGAGGGTCACGGCTAGGGACCCGGAGCACCACAGCGCTCCCTTTTTCCAGCCGGAGGACCGCTGCGGCTGTGGAATCGTGTAGGCCGTGTCGCCGCAGGCGCACTGCAGCACCATTTTTTGCGCATAGTCCGCCACCTTGCACGAGGACAAATCAAAGGCGTAGATGACGTTTTGGATGCCCCAGACAATGGCCAGCAGGATGGCGATGAGGCTGTCGTACATCAGGACGAGGCAATACAGGACCGTCTCGCCGACGCCAGACAGGAGCGCCAGGGTGAAGGACACAAACGAATCGACCGACGCGCCCACGGCGTATTCCATCTGCCAAAGGCTCTCGCTATGAGCAAGGCTCTCAGCTATGCTATGAGCAAGGCTCTCGGCTATGCTATGAGCAAGGCTCTCGGCTCTCGCTATGAGCAAGGCTCTTGGCTCTCGCTATGCGCAAGGCTCTCAGCTCTCGCTAAGAGCAAGGCTCTCGGCTATGCTATGAGCAACGCTCTCGGCTATGCTATGAGCCTGCGAGGGATCCAGCTACATGCCTGCGAGGGATCCAGAATGACGGAAAAGTCGTTGGAGAGGGGCGAGCACGTTCCCCACGAGCTGTCCATGGTCACATCGCCAAACTGGACTTGGACCAGGGTCTCGGGGTTGCTGTTCAGCCCTGCCGCCAACAAAATCATCCTCTCGTACGCCGTGCACACGAAATAAGAAGAGAGTGACCGGCATTCATGACGCATAAAAGCCATCTGTGCAGAGCCAAGAGGGGATACAACGTGGTATCCGCAATGATGTTGAAGACCAGATTTCCGAGACTGCGCATCTGCACGGCCACCACGCTGTCTTGCGGCGAAACAAAGGTTTGCACCGTGAGGTCGATGCGCCCCGTCGTGACCACCCCAAGGAGGCTCTCTCCCAGGGCGATGATCATGCCTACGGATGCAGCGAAGACGTCCTTGCAAGCGCACACCAGGGAGTAAAACTGATCCGTGGGAAAGGCCATCACAATGTTTTCCGACAGATTGCCTCCGCTGCTTTTCAGAAGAAACATCACCACTTCCACAAGGACCATGTAAATGGCGCGCCATGAGGTAACCATTTGCATGTACAGCTGCTCCACCATGATGCCCACGCTGCACAGCACATCCTTGTTGTTGACCAGCGTCCCTATACACCTGTCGCGCCGTGTTAGCATCTCCAGCCACATCGCCAAAGAAAAAAAAAACACAAAGGACCTGGAAATCATGCAGTCCTGAAGGGCGTGGCACGCCAGGCGCACCCGAGGATCCGCACACGCGGCACAGGCATAGGGCGTGCACTGTGCCGACAGGGTGGCTTGCGCAGAGACGCTCTGCGACTGAAACTGCTTGACCTGGAAGCCGTTGTGGCTCGTTTGGAGCACCCGCATCTCCACAAACCACTGCACCACGAGCGCGGTCGTCTGGACCGATTGCACCCAACGAATGGGTGGGGCTGTATTATTTTCAATCACAGGGCTCCTGACCTGCTGGCGTAGATTGAGGCCGTTGAGTGCAAAGAGGTCGGCACGGGTCCACACGCCCATATGCGCATCCTGCGCCGTTTGCGCTTTCGACGGCGAGGGCACTATCGGCATCGTGAGCCTGTACCGGCCCCCCGGTGCCCCGCTGTTGTACTGCATCCCGGGGGGATCCGACGTAAGGAAGAGGGTGCTATTGCCCGTGGGATCGATCCGCACGTACCGAATCACAGCGTTCTCCGACGACGAGGGGATATGGAGGTACAGATCGGAATCGACATACAAAAGGCTGCCTTGCTGCCCCAAGTAGAGCGCAATGTCCAATCCGATCCTCGAGCCCGTCACCTGACGAGGATGCTCGCACGGGGGGGAGACGCCTGCGGGACAGGCACAGGGCACAAAAAACTGCCACGACGAGGAGGCGCCCTGCTGCTGCCATGTGAAGATGGCATGAATGTATCCCGCCCGCTGCACCTGCTCCTGGTCGTTGCCATAGTAGCCTTCGGCAGTGAAGGTCAGCGCCATGAAAAAGAGGAGTTGGCCCCTGACCCCGCTCGCCAGCTCCACGACATTTCCCACGGTGCATTCCTTCACATGCACGTTGACCACTTTGGGCATCTCAAAGATGTACTTTTGAATGGTGGGGGTCATGAGCATGCTGGCCAGCTGCGACGTATCGAAGAGGCGGCGCGTGATGGCCTGCTCGGGCTGCTGATACACATTGGCGCTGTCGTACCACACCGCATACATTTGCTGCACGTTTTCCGTGGAGGTGGACGACGAAAACAGCCCAGACTGGCTCACGGAAACAGAGGTGGACGAGAAGGCGAGGAGCACATAGATCTCATCCGGCTGCAGCGCCAAATCGCAGTAGGTCAGCACCCCGGTTTTGGCGTCGGGGGGCGCCGAAAAGGTCCAGTCGTCCAACCCCGAGGCGTACACCGTAGCCTTGAGGTGGTCCGCGGGCGGGACGCAGTAGGTTTTCAGGGTGAAGGTGTCGGGCGAGGTCGTCGCCCACTGCGTCTGGACAATGACGATGCACCCTGCGGGGCACGACTGGCATGCCCTGGACGACGAGATATTGCGGGTCGAGATGCTGACAATGCGTTCCCCCACGAAATAGAGGCTGGAGCTCGTGGCCTGATAGGGGTTGAAGAGGGGGCTCTCTGTGGAAACGGCATAGGCCACGGGAGGCACGTTTTGCTGGGCCAGATTCGAATTGTTTTGTACATAGTAAAAGTACGTGAAGGCGTCCAGGCAGCGCAGCTTGCACATGGACGTCTTTCCGCAGATCTGGAAATGATCGCTGGGGATGGGCATCATGGTGAAGACGTTGGGGTTGGTCTCCACTGTCGAGCAGCTACCCGTTGCGGGCTCCATAATGACCAGATCCTGGAGAAACGAGCTCAGCGCTGAGGCCGCCTGCTCGGAATCCTCCGTCCACTGATCGAAAATGTGCTGCGACTCGTCGTGGATGTAGTCCCCATACCACTGGCATACACTCGCCGCATCTTGCCCGCTCTGGTACAGGATGCTCTGCCAAAGGCCCTTACGCGATGCAGGCACCAAGTTCATGCAATTCGAAAGGATATAGTCGGGGAACTGCTCCCCCACCGATGCTACGCACATGCAATGGTACAGGGGCATCTCGCTGGTCATGATCAGCACGAGCTGAAAGATGGCCGAGTGCATGTCCACAGCAGAGAGGCAGTTGTAGTAGACTGCAGTGGGCAGGCCTCCCTTGTACCCGAGCATCAGCCGCAGGCCCGCGCAGCCCTCCTTCAATCGAGCCTCCACGAGCTCGTCAAACCTGTCCTTGGCTCCCTGCAAGTTGACCCACACCACGGAGGATAGTGCGGAGCCGTCCCCATACAGGATACTCGCGCCCAGGTCCAGCGCCATGGGCAGGCACGCCTCGTACGTGAACTGTGCCCATGCCAGGGGCGGAGCCGTCACGAGCGCGCCCAGCAGGTAGGTGGGATTCTCCGTGGCCACAAGCACGCTAAAGTCCGCTGCGCTCGCCGAGCCGGCCATGGCCGAAACCAAGGCGCGCGACATGCCGAAAATCTTTTGAATCCCGCCTGCTCTCCACCATAGGATCAAACCAGGTATCATGGCCAAAAGATCATAACAAACATACCTGTCATCACGTGCATCATCTTGGAAAAAATCCCCTTGGCGCCGCCGCCACCGCTCGTTCGAAATCCAAGCAGTTTGCGGCCCTCATGGGCAAGGAGCCTTCGTCTACCTGACAGGATCGAGTCTTGGATGCCAGTGTCCATCACGCTCATCATATCGCTTACCTTGATTAGCATATAGAGAGCGTTCAGCCATCTTTTTTTATTTGTGAACTAAGGCAAAAGGGCATACCTCATACAGGCTCACAATATGTCCCGCCTCTCCATACTGGGCGAATCCCGTCAGGAAACTCTCAAAGATGCCCTGGATGGCAGTGGCTTCCGACGAGGGCCGAAAGAAGGACGCCAGCCATGACACCACATCCCAAAATGCCGTGTTGGCCTTGTTAAGGCTCGTAAAGACATCATCCAGCGCAAAAAGACCCATGCCACAGTCCATCAGCGCGCCATGGTTCAGCGGCGTCCCGGGACATAGCCCTTGCTGCCTTTTGTTTTGTCACCATGATTATCATGGTGATATCACAGAAGCCAATATAAAAAAAGGAAGAGACCTGTTGATGAGAATCTCGTTGATAGCAAAGGGGTTGGCCACGACATTCACGGCAAATTTCATACTGTAGACCATGGCAGCTGCTGACTCGGCGAAAAACGTGCCCAGCGATGGAAGGAAGCGCAGCGCAGGACACAGCACGCCCGTCCCAGACACCACGGGCATCTCACTGGAGTCGTACAACGACGTCCACGGGCGGTGTTCTCGCACCATACTCATGTTCTGCGAGTTCAAAAAATAAAACACCACATACCCATTCTCCTTCCCGTCCATCGACGCCATGATGTTATACAGCGCCTGGATCGTCCCTCGTCGCACCGTGATGGCGATGTTCAGCTCGTCGTAGTACTCCATGCTCTCCACCCACAGGTTGTACTCGGTTCGTTGCATGCATCCTTCCAAAAGCGTCCCATCAAGAACAGGGGGAATATCCCTCGCAGGATCCAGCCTCACGTCCGTCGCCACATCGCTTCTGCACACCTGTGAAAACAGAAAACTAACTCGAAAACGACGTCTAGGATGATGCAAAATGACCGACATGCTCATTGTCGCTGTAGCGAACGATGCACGAGCTCGTCTTGTAAAAGATTCTCCAAATCCGAATGGCCGAGTAGGAGCTGACGAAGGATATTTGCGTGCAAGTCTGGGAGCCTGCTTTTTTTGTGGTGAGTTTTTTGTGGTGAGGGGAGCAACGCAGAAAGTGATGATACCTGCCAAGGCGCAGTACTTGGCCATGCAAAACAGCCAGTCGTACGAGGGGTTCACGGCATACCACATGGCATCATACGAGAGGGTCGCTGGATTGTACAGGTCCACCATCTCGATATCGTTGGGCGGAATCGTGATGTGACCGTCCGCAGGTTGGGAAAGGGGGGCTACGGGAATGCCCGCAGGCGATGCTACCTCCATCGTGAACTCGTTGTATTGGTTCCCTGTTATGCGCTTCAAGGCTTAGAGCCTTGAGCTTGGAGCTTCAAAGTCTTAAGATTAAGGCCTAGAGCTTAAAGCCTAGAGCTTGAAGCCTAGAGCTTAAAGCCTAAAGCTTCAAAGCCTAGCGCTTCAGAGCCTAAAAATGCAAACCTGTGAGCATGGGAAAGTCGACGTACGAGCGCAAGTCCGCCGTAGACCGAGACTGCCGCATGACCACCCCCCCGGCCGCCACCAGCGGCTGCCCTTGCAGCACGAGCGCCACCGTGTGCTCTGTGTCGGCAAAGACAGGGACGTTGACATGGTAGCCCGTGACGTCCTTTTGCACGTACGTGCTCTTGTTCACGACCCAGGAGCTGCAGATGCTGCTGTACGAGCAGACCATCTCGTCCGCGGATGCCGAGGCCACGGATGTCTGTGCCAACGGGGCATTCGTCGAGGCGGCGTCCGACGAGCAAGAGGATGACACACCGCCTCCCTGTCCCTTCGATTGGAGCGGCACACAGTCTCTGCCCGTCACGAGCACGCCCTGACTCCAGGAGTTGTAGCCACGTAGGACCAAGGGCTGCGGCTGCATTGACGGCTGCTGAAAATGGAGGGCCATGCAAAACGGAAAGCAGTTGCTCAGCGTCAGGACGGCAGGATCAAGGCAGGCCAAGAGGTTGGACGCCTTGCCTCCGCAGCTCGGAATCACGTAGATGGCAGCGTCGGCGGCTAAAACCTGCTGCGGAGGCACTGCGCCCAGCTGCTCCGCGAATAGGACCCGATGCTCTGGCCATCTCACGCTCTGTACCAGGACGCGGACTGCTGCGCATCGCAAGAGTGTGGAGGCGCCCTGTAATTCCCATGACGCATTCATCATGGTCGCCTGGCCCTGCTGCGTGACGGTGGTGCACTGGATCACCATCATGACATCAGCATCCAGACATCTGCATCCCAGCATGGAGACGCCGTCCTGCAGCGCCGCCACGCCGAATCTGGGATTCACGGCCCACAAGAGGGGGTAGTAACTCCGGCGCACATCGGACGCGTGCTTGATGAAGAGCGCGTTGGACCCGTCGGTGAGCGCCACCAAGGACGACGAGAGCGAGACGAGGACCGTGCTATTGGATCCAAACATGGACAGGGCGATGGGATCCAAGGCCCAATCGAAATTCACATTGTTGGGGCTCGCGGATAGCGACGACGGGCACTGTGCGTCTGCTCCGTGCGCCACGATGAGGAACGCCATGTTGACAAAGTTGTCGATGGCCGAGCCCAGAAATCGCAGCCCGCTCACCGCAAAGTCGAACGCGGGCCCGAAATCGGGCGTGCACATCGCAGGCCTCACGCTGAAGCCCCCTGCCAAGGCGCAGCGTGCGACCGTCGTAGTGGGCGCTCCCACCATGGCGTAGAGCACGGCATTGAGCCATGCGCCCAGCGCGTTCCAGAGCTGGGGATCCGTGATGGGAAACATAAACACATTGATAAAGTCCTTCAAGGAACCGCATCCAATGGCGATTCCCTGGGCCAGATTCGTGGAGGTGTCCTTCCATTTCATGAGCGGCTCCTGAAAGGAAAAGGATCGGGTCTGCGGATCAAGGCACAGGAGCGCTATGGAGGGGGCATCCACCTCCAAGCACTGCTGTGAATCCAAGCACGTGGGCTGCGGGATCGAGCAGGCGATCTGATTGGCCTGCACATACGAGGACCCGGACGCAGCCAACAGCGGAAAGCTCTGGGCCAAGGAGGAGACGGCCGCGCCAAGGTGCGCCGCCCCATTGCCAAGGAAAAAGTGCACAACGATCTCGAGGGGCAGATTGAAGACGACGTAGACGAGGAGATTATAGATGGGCAGGACGTAATAGGCCAGCGCGCTCAGGATCTGCAGCGGGACTTGGACCACAATGTGGATGGTCTCTCCGATAGGGGTGCTAGGATCGTTCAGAATGGAGGTCAACATAACGGCCGAGTCGCCCCATCGCTGCTGGAGGGCCATCATGGCAACGGCGATGATCACAAACGGCAGGAAGGCGTAGAGCAGCATCAGCGTGCTCTGCATGCACACAAACACGAGTTTGAGCGCCGTGGTCGCGAGGAGCACCACGAATCCGATGAACTGCCCCACCAGCCCTTTCCTCGCATACTGCGCCAGGCTGTTTTGCTCCTCAGGCGAAATGTAGATGCCCGTGATCAGGAGATTCGAGAGGGTCCACGTCAGTTTGTGCAGCAGGATTGCGAGCAAGGCGATGCCCGTAAACACCGCTTGCATTGGGAGGGTGTCGACGAACATCCTATTGTTCTTCAGTACAGTACTGCACGCTTGAAATAGGTCTCTGGGCGCTAAAAACAAGCCATTTTACCTGCTGGGAATCACTGTAGACATGTGCAGTATCTGCAGTGAATGTCTCAGTCTTCAGATTTTTTGTGTAGAAATGACTCTTCGTCGGCTCGGGTCGAAAAAAAAATTAAATCTTTCGAGGGGGTCCAAACGAAGCCTTCACCCCTCCCCTCGGAAAAAGCAGCAACAACTCACAACGCTTCAGCAACAACACAACTAAAACAATAAAAATAAATAAATAATAAATAAATAT
>Ga0214164_1000357_pt1 | contig 30341 bp, 33 predicted proteins | sample TroBogepilimnion_13_FD_153003 | JGI IMG/M metagenome (GOLD analysis project Ga0214164, IMG submission 153003) | Freshwater microbial communities from Trout Bog Lake, WI - Practice 03JUN2009 epilimnion v4 | ecosystem: Environmental > Aquatic > Freshwater > Lake > Epilimnion/Euphotic zone ...
CGAATTACCACATCGACTAAGACTTCATAAGGCAGCCTCCTTCGTGCACGACAAGATACTGATTCTCGACTTTGGCTCACAAGTAACCCAACTCATTGCAAGACGTGTACGCGATGGAAAAGTCTATTCCGAAATCCATCCTTACGATTGCGATCCTGAATTCATACGTCGCTTTGTTCAAGAAGAGGGTTGCAAGGGCATTATCTTGTCAGGTGGTCCCAGCTCGGTAACAGAGCCAGATAGCCCAAGAGCTCCAAACATTGTTTTTGAATTAGGAATTCCTGTACTGGGTATTTGTTACGGCATGCAGACTATGGCGACCCAGTTGGGTGGCGCTGTAGCCTCAGCAGAATCCTTAGGTAAGGCACGTGAGTTTGGTTATTCAGAAGTACGCGCTCATGGACATACCGCTTTACTTAAGGGTATTCAAGACTTCTCGACTAGCGAAGGTCACGGCATTCTGAAAGTCTGGATGAGCCACGGCGACTCCGTTACCCACTTGCCAGAGTCTTTTAAGCTCATGGCGTCTACAGAGTCCTGCCCGATTGCTGGCATGGCCGATGAACAGCGCAAATTTTATGCCTTTCAGTTTCATCCAGAGGTGACCCATACACATCAAGGCACTGCAATTTTGAATCGGTTTGTACATGATATTTGTGGATGCAAGCCGGATTGGGTGATGGGCGATTACATTACTGAAGCTGTTGAAAAAATTCAGAAACAGGTTGGTAAAGAAGAAGTCATCCTTGGTTTATCTGGCGGCGTTGACTCTAGCGTGGCTGCTGCATTAATTCATAGGGCCATTGGAGATCAGTTGACCTGTGTGTTTGTAGATCACGGCCTGCTGCGCCTCAACGAGGGCGATATGGTGATGGAGATGTTTGCCCGTAATCTTGGCGTCAAGGTGATTCGGGTAGATGCTGCTCCGAAGTTCATGTCTGAGCTTGCTGGCGTGACTGATCCAGAAGCCAAGCGAAAAATTATCGGTAAAGAATTTGTTGAAATCTTCCAGAGTGAATCCGGCAAGATTAAAAATGCGAAATGGTTAGCACAGGGGACGATTTACCCAGATGTCATTGAGTCTGCAGGTAAAGGCAAGAAGGGTGCGCATACGATTAAAAGTCACCACAATGTTGGTGGACTGCCCGAAGATATGCATCTCAAATTATTAGAGCCCTTGCGTGAATTATTTAAGGATGAAGTAAGAGAGCTTGGTGTTGCTCTTGGTCTGCCAAGAGAGATGGTTTATCGGCATCCTTTCCCTGGGCCTGGACTAGGTGTGCGTATCTTGGGTGAAGTGAAACCAGAGTTTGCCAAATTACTACAATGTGCTGATGCGATCTTTATTGAGGAGTTGCGTAATACTGTGGATGAAGTCAGTGGCAAAAATTGGTATGACTTAACGAGTCAAGCTTTTGCCGTATTCCTCCCCGTTAAGTCTGTTGGTGTCATGGGTGATGGCAGAACTTATGAATATGTTGTGGCACTCCGAGCTGTGCAAACCCAAGACTTTATGACTGCTCATTGGGCTCACTTACCCCACGAACTCTTAGGCAAGGTTTCTAATCGCATCATTAATGAAGTACGCGGTATTAATCGAGTGGTATACGACATTAGTGGCAAACCGCCAGCAACCATAGAGTGGGAATGAAGCATATGAATCTTATACAGCGCTTATCAGTAATTACTTTGGTTCTATTGACTGCTGCTTGTGCGGCTCCTCTGGGTTATGAGACAGGCAACTCAATGTCACCCCCAAATCCTTTGCCAACAGTACGCGCCCCTCAAGTTGGACAAGAGTGGGTTTACTCGAAAAAGAATGTATTCAATAGCAAAGAGCTTGGGATCATTACTGAGCGAGTCTCTAGTGTTGGCTCACAGATCACGATTACTAGAACAACTGCTGATGGTGGTCAATTACCCTCAGAAATCCAGGGGCCATGGGGGATGATCTCAACCGATCCCCATTGGGCTCGAGTCATTAGCTATAGCCCAGCCATTCCTTTATGGCCGCAAAATCTTTCAGGCAATTGGAGTAAGCAAGCGAATACGAAATATCAGATTGCTGGCTACGATGGTAATTTCTATAACTGGAATTTATACATGAGCTCCAATGGCTGGGAGCAAATTACTGTCCCGGCTGGAACCTTCTCTGCACTTCGTTTTCAGAATCTGATTTATTTTGAAAATGCAGATCCCAATAAAGTGGATTGCGTACGCAAGGAAACCATTTGGTTTGCTCCACAAATAGGTCGTTGGGTTGCGCGCGAGTCAACTGGCTCTTGTAAGATTCAAGGGCAGATTAATAATGAGTCACTCGAGGACACTACCCAGTGGCAGCTCCAGAGTTACAAGTAAATCTCACACGTAGAGCATTACTGCTTACTGCAGCATCTCTGCCGGTAGCATGCCTTTCTTCTTTGCCATTTCCGCAAGGCGTCATCGAGCCTCAGCCGTTTGACATTCATATGCGACCACCACAGGTGGGCCAAGAGTGGGTATACAAGGTCAAAAATGTATTTAACGGCTTGCTAATTGATACGGTTACCGAGCGTGTTGAATCTGTCGGCACCCAAATTCGGATATCCCGAGTCGGGGAAAAAATGGGTGTATTGCCTGATGAGATTCAAAGCCCTCGGGGGTATATCTTGCAAGATCCCCATTGGAACCCGCCCCAGCAATTTCAGAAGCCGATGCCGCTGTGGCCTGAGGAGCTCAGAGTAGGTTGGTCTGCTTATTATCAAACCCGCTATATCGTGCCCGGTTACCCTGATAATGCGTATTACTGGAGTGAGAACATTAATGCTCAGTCATGGCAACGAATGCAGGTGCCAGCGGGTGATTTTCTGACTCTGAAGTATCACGTGAATGTCCCTAATTTCGAGAGCAATGATTTTTCTCGTATAGCAAATTGGCGCGATGAAGATATCTGGTTATCGCCCAAGATTGGCCGCTGGGTCATTCGAAGAAGTTCAGGCCGTTATTTATTGCCAGGCTACAACATTGCTGGAGCTCTCTGGGAAGATTACCTTGAGAGCGAGCTCATTGCTTGGAAATAAGCTAAACCAATATGTATACCGTTAAAGAACTGTTTCCAACTTTGCAAGGTGAGGGGGCTCATACTGGCCGAGCCGCAGTCTTTTGTCGTTTCACGGGTTGCAATTTATGGAGTGGACGCGAGGAAGATCGGTCTTCTGCAGTCTGCCAGTTTTGCGACACGGATTTTGTCGGCTCTGACGGTGATGGTGGTGGTAAGTTCGAAACAGCCCAGGACTTAGCAGACGCAATTGAGCAGGCCTGGCTTTCAACTCAAGCGGGTCCACAACAACGTTATGTTGTGTTCACGGGCGGAGAGCCACTTCTTCAGTTGGACAAAGAGTTAATTGATGCCATTCATCACAAAGGTTTTGAGCTCGCCATTGAAACCAACGGGACGCTCAAGGTACCGACTGGAGTGGATTGGGTTTGTGTGAGCCCTAAAGCAGGAGCTGACTTGGTGGTCCTTCAGGCAGATGAGATCAAGCTAGTCATTCCTCAGTCTGGACACCAAAACCTCGAGAATCTTTTGGCTCGTTTCGAGAAAATGGATTATCGCCATCGCTATTTGCAGCCAATGGATGGTGCTCAGTTAGCAGAAAACACCCAATTGGCTATTCAGCTGTGTCAAAAACGTCCTTTATGGCGCCTGAGTATGCAAACTCATAAGATAATTGGCATTCGGTAAATATCTACAGAAAAATAATTCCCCATGAAGCTAGCACCCATTTCTATTACCCGTCGACTGGAGTTTGATGCAGGTCATCGCATTCCAAACCATGATGGTCAATGTAAACATCTTCATGGTCATCGCTACGCGATTGAGGTCACTTTATCGGGTGAGATTGCCAATCACCCAGGCCAAGCTGATGATGGCATGGTTTTAGACTTTGCTGACATCAAGCGTTTGAGCAATCAGTATGTGGTCGAACCCTGGGATCATGCCTTTTTAGTAGCCAAGGAAGATACAGGTTTGGTCGATTTTCTAAACAGTTTGCCTAACCATAAGACAGTGGTGATGGAGCATGTCCCCACAGTCGAAAACTTGGCACAAGCGGCTTTTAACATCTTATCTCCGCTATTTGATCAAGCGTTTGCTGGGCGTTTACAACTCACAGCGATTCGACTTTATGAAACCCCTAATTGCTGGGCAGACGTGCATCGTCCCTAATGATGGCTAACGAGCTTGATCACCAGTTCATGATGCAAGCATTGGAGCAGGCCAAACTCGCTGCTCAAGAAGGGGAGGTTCCTGTTGGGGCGGTCTTAGTTCAGCATGGGAAAGTCATTTCTAAAGCTTTCAATCGTCCTATTAGCAATCATGATCCAAGCGCCCATGCAGAAATGCTCGCCCTGAGATCTGCTGCTGGTGAAATAGAAAACTATCGCTTACCGGGAAGCACCCTATATGTCACTCTAGAGCCCTGTGTAATGTGTGCTGGAGCGATGCTTCATGCTAGAGTAGATAGAGTTGTTTTTGGTGCACGAGACCCAAAGACGGGGGCGGCCGGTAGTGTCGTAGATATTTTCTCGATCAATCAATTGAATCATCAGACGACTGTCGATGGCGGTATTTTAGAGTCAGAGTGCGGTCAAGTATTAAGGGATTTTTTTAAGGAGCGGCGTTGAAAAAAATTCATGTGATTGCTCCTTCAGGCGCAAACCCAGATCCGCAAAGTCCATTTGCTGCGATTGAATGGTTTAAGCGACAAGGTTTTGACGTTCAAAATACGGATTGCGTTGAGCGAAGACATCAGCGTTTCTCTGGGACAGATGCGGAGCGCCTCTCCGAGCTTAATCACATCGGAAAGCTCTCTGGAGAGCATCTTGTATTAGCTATGCGGGGTGGGTATGGCCTCCATCGTCTATTGCCCGATATTGAATGGCAGCAGATTGCACAGGCGATCCACAATGGTTTGCAGGTCTGTGGTCATAGCGACTTTACAGTTTTCCAATTGGGTTTACTAGCAAAAACGGGCGCGGTCTCTTTGGCCGGGCCCATGCTGAACTTCGACTTTGGGTCTAAAGAGGATCAAGCTGAAATTACCCCAGACCCATTCATGTGGAAACACTTCCAGGCTGCAATCCACGACCGTCACTTAGATTGCAAAGTCGAGGCTGCGCAAAGTTATTTAGGTCAAGCCATTGCGGGAGAATTAACGGGAACGCTCTGGGGTGGTAATTTAACAATTTTATGTAGCCTGGTGGGAACTCCCTATTTCCCAACACCTAAGCAAATAGAGGGCGGTATTTTGTTTCTGGAAGATGTGAATGAGCATCCTTATCGAATCGAACGGAATCTAATGCAATTATTAGATGCTGGCATTTTGGGATCCCAAAGCGCCATCTTGCTTGGTGGATTTTCTGCCTATCGTCTTTTTGACCATGATCAGGGCTATGATCTCCATTCCGTCTTTGAGCATCTGCGTAAGCGTCTGCCCGAAAGTATTCCACTCTTGACGGATTTGCCTTTTGGTCATCAGACAAGCAAAGTAACCTTGCCTGTTGGTGCTAAGAGTCAATTAAGTTACAACGCTTCTGGCTTCGTGTTGCAGTCCCAATGGTAAGTGAGTTCCCAATGAAACAAATAAAAATCCTACTCCAAGCCACTTTAGTTGGATTGATCTTTTTCTCAGGAGTGGTTATGGCAATTGAAGAGCCAAAATACAGTGTGCTCGAACAGTCTGGCCCATTTGAGCTCCGAGCCTACGAGCCTAAGATTCTTGCTGAGGTGAGAGTGAAGGGCGATATGAGTGAGGCCTCGAGTGCGGGTTTTAGACTTATTGCAGCCTATATCTTTGGCAAAAATCAGTCAAAAGAAAAAATTGAGATGACTGCCCCGGTTACTGTTGAGCCTAAAGTGGAATCTGCTGCGATGGGCTCACCTGTCCTAATCAACGAAGGAACTAATGAGTGGCTAGTGAGTTTTGTGATGCCAAGCTCTTTTGATTTGAGCACTTTACCTACGCCGGTAGATGAGCAAGTCCACCTTAAAAAAATTCCAGCAGAAAACAAAGCAGTAATTACTTTCTCAGGCTTTAATACCTATAGTAAGGTAGAGACCAAGACCAATGAACTGAAAGATTGGATGGCATCAAAACATCTGACTCCCATTGGGCCAGCACAATTTGCGCGTTATAACCCGCCGTGGACTTTGCCTTTCTTGCGTCGCAGTGAAATCATGTTTGACTATCGACCAGAATCGAAGTGATTTTTAGATTGCGACGTTCTTCAAAATAAATTCTGCCCCTGAGTTTTGGCCCAAGACTTTAACTAGGGTGGGTAGGGTTTCTTTGAGATGACCCTCGAGAGTCCAGGGTGGATTAAGAACAAACATCCCGCTGGCTTGAAGGCGCCGCTCCCCGGGAGAGTTTTCTACTCTGAGTTCAGCTTGAAGCCAAGATCGCTTATGAGCATCAGCAATTTTCTTTAATCTATCGGGTAGGGCCGCCGCCTCTCTTCTAGAGAGTATCGGATACCAAACGGCATAACAGCCCGTAGCAAAACGACTTAAAGCCTCCTCTAAAGCAGACTCTAGATATCGATAGTCTTGCTTGTCTTCATATGATGGATCAATCAAGACAAGTCCACGACGACTTGGTGGGGGTACTAAACCTTTTAATCGACTAAAGCTGTCCTCGTGATAAATATCAATCTGTTTAGATTGGGAGAGCTGTTGTACATTGTGTCTTAGTAAGTCGATTTCTTTAGGATGAAGTTCAAAGAGTTTCAAGCGATCCTGCGGACGCAGCATTTTGGCTAGGATAAAAGGAGAGCCAGGATAAAAGGCAATGTCTCCGTTTGGATTTTCAGAGCGAATCGCCTGTAAATACTCAGTGATGCTGCTGGTAACTGCTGGACGATCGGAAGACTGCAGATATTGATTGAGCCGAAAGATACCGCCTTCGGCTTCTTTGCTCACGGCTGCAAAGCCATCACTAAGACTATAGATACCAGCTCCAGCATGAGTATCAATGATCGTTAGGGCACCCTCTTTTTCTTGAAGATAGCTGACCAGCTGAATGAGAACAATGTGCTTGAGGATGTCAGCATGACTGCCAGCATGAAAGGCGTGTCGATAACTAAACATGAGTTAGCGGCTGGATTGGGTGCGCTGAGCCTGTACAAAGAGCACTAAGGTCAGAGCAATCAGTAGGGCACAGGCATATTGCAAAGGATGATTGAACTCCGAATCCATGCTTTGGGTGAGTAATGGGTAGATGGTCAACAGCCCGCACAGTGCAATAAAGCGAGGCCACCAGCGACTCAAGTTCAACTGACCATTAGGAATCAAGCTCGCTACAAAAGATCCGAGGATTCCGCACCACAGGCCTATTGCTGCAGCAACAAATTCATCACTCAACCAGTGCGCACCTACCGCACTGCGAGATAAGCCAACCAGTGAAGCCAAAACAAACAGGCAGAGCAAAGCCTTACGTTTCTCAATGGCACTAGCAAAGTAAAGGCCGCTCGCCACAGCGAAGGCCGTCAAGGTATGGCCAGATGGCATGGAGTGATAAAGCAGTGCCTCACCAATTTGATGAAAGTCACCACTTGCTAAAACGCTGGCAGGTCTTGGTAAGTTCACTAGTGGTTTGAGAATAGCGATGGCTAAGCCGCCTAATAATCCTGCCAAGATACCGGCGCTGAGTAAGCGTGGGGCTAATAGGAGCAAAGGGAAGGCAAGTGCAAATGTGCCCCAGCCATTGCCTAAAAAGGTCAGCCCCGCCCAAATGCGATCGGGAACATACTGAGTGATTTGATTGATCAATAGAAAGCTACTACTTTGGATACCACCATAGTAGATTAGCAAGCCTAGGGCTAATGGTAAGGCTGGCATGCAACATACCAACCATGAAGGACGTTGATATGTCATGAAATTAAGTTTGTTTAGCGAGATCGGCAGCCTGTAACTGGAATTCGACTTTTTCCATTACCTGGCTAACACTAATGGCTTGCATACAGACATTGTTATGACATGGCGTCTTACGGTGGTTAGCAGCGCTGACGCAAGGCGAGCAAGCTAAGTTCGCCGTAATCGAAATGGAGTTTCCTAAAGAGCCATACAGAGCCGGTGTTTCAGGGCCAAATAACACAATCGTTCTGAGTGGGGTTACTGCAGAAAAATGTCCAGGACCGGAATCATTAGTCACCATCACATCAGACAAAGTGTAGAGCGCAGGCAGTTCTGAGAAGCTGACTTGGCCTGCAAAGTTGAGAGCATGTGGAATATTGGCCACTGATCGCACAGTTTCAACATAGGCAATCTCGGCAGGGGAGCCCGTAATCAGAATCAAATCATCAGGGTAACGTTTTGCAATAGATTGAATCAATTCAGAGAAACGGGCTTGTGCCCAGCGACGCTGAGGTAGTAAATCACTGGCATTAGGATTGATCAGAATCAGTCGTTGTTTACCATGAACAAAAGGAATGCCAGCATCGCGTGCGAGCTTCTCAATGCGATCAATCACTCTATATTTGACTTCAGGATCTATGATGGCCTGTGCAAGCTGCACCTCAGAATCGGCAATATGAATCTTGCTAAAAGGGACCTCAATCTCTTTGGCATAAGCCGCGTGAATGAGCGATAGAAAATTCTTGGTAATGTGAATATGCGGGTTGTAGTGGACCTTGCGATTCAACATCGCGCCACGCCATAGGCCTTCACCATGAAAGATGTGATAGCCAACTCGACGCCGAGCGCCGCAAAGACCAGTGAGTAAAGCAGTGAAACGAGAGAAAAGCTCGAGATCGATAACGGTATCTATTTTGTGACAGCGCGCAATCCACAGAAACCGTAACGTATCCTTTATCAACCCACCTAAGCTAGAAGAGTCGATGGTAAAAATATTCTCAGGCTTGACGGTATTGAGTAAAGATAAGCTGGCGCGATTACTCTTGAAGATCAAGAAAAAGAGTTCTGCACCACGGGCTTGCGCATTGCGCATCGCTGGGTCAACCAAAATCGCACTACCCATTTCAGATAATTCGATAAAGAGTAATTTTTTAGGACTCTCAAGGGCGGGTGTGAAGAGGTTCTTAATGCGGTCGACTAAAGCGACGAAAGGGCTGACCAGCGCGCACAAGGGTACGCCAACCCAGTGGTCGATGGCGCGCATGGTATTGACACTAATACTCATAATTGGGCTCTACAGAGAAGACTTTCGTTTTAAAAGAATAAATGCACCGGGCAAAACGCATAAAACTGTTAATGCGCCATAGCTAATCGAGGCAAGCACGGTCACAGAGGGGTTCACCGCCCAGAGAGTGAGAACAGAAGAGAGGGTAGCCTCTCGTAAGCCCCATCCTGAAATACTAATAGGCAGCATTAACAATAAGCTGAGGGCTGGTAAGCCAATCATAAGGCCAGCTAAAGGGGCTGGAGCACCATAGGCTTTGAGACAAAAACCTAAAGCCAGGATAGTCAAGAAATGAATGCTCATTGCAACAGCGGCTTGTCCAATATTGATCGGCCAAGAAAAAGCAAAGCGGATACCTGGCAGAGCATCACCCAAATTCAATTTCACTAAAAACTGTTGCAAAAGATTACGAGCAGGCGTCCAAGCCAGAATAAAAGCAATCAATAGACCCGAGAAAATCATTGCCGCCAAAAGGGCATAGCCCAAGCTTGTTCCCCAGTTAGCTAAAGTTGCTCCACCCACTATTAATCCTAGGGCGCCCAATAAATTGTTCCCTGCAAGACCTAGGAGCCTATCCACAAACACCATTGAAAAACTCAAACGCAGTTTAGGTTTGGCATGCTCTAGATCTACTGCATGATGAAGTTCTTCGTCCAGGATCTTCTTCTCGGTGAAGTGACCCTGCCCATCTAAATGACTCGCTGTAATTGCTCTATAGCTATCGCCACCCAAGGTACTCGGTAAACCCTGGTTGATAAGGCCGCCAGCAAAGTAGAGGGCTACATAATCTTTGAGACTTGCTCGAAAGCCCACTTGCCGCATGAGCATTCCCCAACGTAAGCCACCGCAAATAAAAGCCAATAGGATGGCCCCACCTGCCGCAATAAACCACAAGGGTTGCATTTGGATCTCAGAGTGAATGAGGGCATCCCAATTGATGCCACTGGTCGCTTTCCACAGTAAGGCGATTGAAAGCAAAATCCGGATCGTAGGCCAGGCTTTCTTCAGTAGGGACTTCCACCCAGAAATAGGGCTTTGGGTAGCTGAGGATTGAGGATTCATAGGCCTAAGGATAATGCTTTGGACGGCTTATCCCTTGAATTCAAAGAATTACTGCCTTAGACCCATTTTCTGCCAATGAGTACATAGGCTAAATTCAAAACGGGATAAATTTTGCCCAAATCGTTCAATGGCAATCTGCTCTAGGGGCTTGCATTCGCCAAAGGCAAATTTCTGTCCCGAGGGTCCATTGATGGGCTTATCTAAAGTCGGTTGACTGAATGGCATACCTGTCCAATTGACCAAGAGCACAGAGCTGCCTAAAGGGAGCTCTCCAAACCAGAGATCAAACTGGTCTTGGCGTTGATCCAGAATAAATACAGGTAAAGGATGGGCATACCAAGCAATACGGCTGCCAAGCGTCCAGTTCTGAACGGCAATCCCCTGCACTGAATTGACTCGAGCCAGCTCCGCTGCTTTCTGGCCCGCCAGTTTCCAACCGTAAAGATCGGCAATTGGATTACTCTTAATCGCTGCAGTATTGATACCACCGGATAAAACATAAGTAAAACCCATCAGACAAAGCCCAATTTGTAATATCAATAGGAACTGAATCCAAAAGCGGTGCCGCATAGACCAGGCTTTTGCTAAACCAATCCCAGAGAAAGGTGCTAGACAAAACCAAGCAGGACTAGTCCAATGCGGCAAACCCCCGCCACCCGAAAGCGCAGCAAAAATGGCAAAGGGAATTACAAAGAAACTCAAAAGAGCGATGATGGATCGACGGCCAGTATGTAAACAATCTTTGCAGAATACAAAAGCACCCATGATGATGAGGGGGCCAAAGCAGAGTACTTGGAGGCCTAAGAATGCAGCAACTCTGCGCCAGGCCCATGAGGTGCCACCACCATGTGCGATTTGGTAGCGGAAAGAAATCCAGTCATGCGTCATATTCCAGTAGAGGACTGGACTAATTAGAACAAGGGCGATTAGAACGGCTAACCAAAAACCACTCTGACGAATCCAATTTTTTCTGGGATGCAGTAGCAAGACAGTAAGTAAGGCTAGGGCAGTAAAGCAAGCAGTGTATTTACTCAGTCCCGCCAATCCCAGGAGTAGTCCAAGTGCAATCCAATCGCTTACAGCAAAAGTTTCTTTGCGGATCCATCGAATAGACATCAGCATGATGCCCAGACTTAGTGGAATCAAAATGCTATCTGGCAGCAAGCCAATCGCGAGGACATGGGGTAGTGGCGCGGCAATAATACAAAGTACGGCCATCAAACCGCAGGTATTAGCAGATGGAAGTGCGCTGGTGAGATAGCCCGCATTACGACCTTGCATGAGGCGATGGAGTTCTTTGCTCACCACAAATACGCCATAGCAAGACAGAATCCACAATAACTCCGGAATGAAGCGAATAATTCCTTCGCTTGAGCTCAACTGAATGATGGGCCACTGTAACCATCCCACGAGGGGCGGATGATCAAAATAACTCAAGGCTAAGTGTTGGGCGTATAGGGCGTAATGCGCTTCATCAACTGAAAATTCAATCGCAAAGCCCAAGCCAAAGTGAACCAGCGCAGCGATCAGGATGCTAAAGATTGCCCAGACAGAAGGGGGGTATTGGCGCATGGCGTTGGACTCAGATTAAGCTTCACCGATTTTAGACCCACTCAGCCTAATATTTGGGACAATTCACGATATGTTCTACGCATCCACCTTAAGGGCGGCTTTTGATAAGCCAATTCGGTTTTTATTAATCATCTTGGTGATGTTCATTTCTGCATGCGCTAGCGTACATGATGGTTCCTCAAACTCATCTTCAGCTGAGGCTATACCAGCTCAAGAGAACTTACCGAAGTTCTCCAATCAAAGCAGTGGAGCTACTTCGCCTGTGGGATGGACTTTTTATCGAATCGCCCCATTTAAAAAGAATACGGTTTATCACTTAGAAAAATATCAGGGCAAAACGGTTCTAAGTGCAAGTTCAAAAACATCCGCTTCTGGTTTAGCCGTCAAGTTAGTACCACGATCAGCACAAAATTTATGGCTTCGTTGGGAATGGAAGGCTACAGGAACGATTCCTGCAGCTGATAATGCGGACCAACAAAATGATGATGCGCCACTCAGAATCATGGTTGCATTCGATGGCAATAAATCAAAACTCTCCCTAAAAGAGAAAATGAATTTTGAATTAGCCAATTTAATCAGCGGTCAAGAAATGCCTTATGCCACCCTGATGTATATCTGGTCAGGCAAAACACCGGTAGATAGCACTTTAGATAATCCCCGTACGACCCGAGTCAAAATGATTGTGGTCGACTCTGGGCAGGAGCATATTGGCCAATGGCGCCTACATGAGCGTGACTTATCCGCTGATTTCCAAAAAGCTTATGGTGAGGCACCCGGCAAAATTATTGGTATCGCTTTACTCACAGACACTGACAATACTCAATCAGAAACGCATGCCTACTATGGCGATATCGAGTTAATACGTAAATAGCGCCCAAGCATTAAGATATCCCTCAGAAAGCAATTTGCTTGTACACGCAATACCCATAGGAGAGTATTTTGGCAGTTACAGTAGAAAACGTTCAGACAGTCCTTGGTGGCATTATTAATCCCGACACTCAAATCGATTTGATGTCCTCCGGCTCGATTAAAAATCTGAGCGTAAGCGATAACAATATTCAGTTAGAAGTGGTGCTGGGTTATCCAGCGAAAAGTCAATTTCAGGCTATTCAAGATGTGGTTATGACCGCCTTAAAAAAGATAGCCGATGTTAAAGATGTTCAAGTTACGGTCAGCAGTAACATCGTTGCTCACACCGTTCAAAGGGGCGTGAAATTATTGCCAGGCGTTAAAAATATTATTGCAGTCGCTAGCGGTAAGGGTGGGGTTGGAAAATCGACCACCGCAGCTAATTTGGCTCTGGCCCTCTCTGCTGAAGGTGCTCGCGTCGGTATTTTGGATGCCGACATCTATGGCCCGAGTCTGCCAATGATGTTAGGTATCAGTGGCCGACCTGAAACAAAAGCAGAAAATACCATTGAGCCTATGGAGGGACATGGCCTGCAAGCCAGTTCGATCGGTTTTCTAGTTGATCAAGATAGCCCTATGGTGTGGCGTGGTCCGATGGTTACTTCCGCTCTGGAGCAGTTGCTACGACAAACCCGTTGGCGCGATTTAGACTATTTAATTGTGGATATGCCCCCAGGTACAGGGGATATTCAGTTAACGCTGAGCCAAAAAGTGCCTGTCACGGGAGCAGTCATTGTGACTACACCTCAAGATATTGCTTTATTAGATGCGCGCAAAGGTCTCAAAATGTTTGAGAAGGTTGGCGTTCCGATTATTGGCATCGTAGAAAACATGAGTACCTACATTTGCCCAAGCTGCGGACATGAAGAACATGTATTTGGTTCGGGCGGCGGCCAAAAAATGTGTAGTGACTATGGCGTGGACTTCTTGGGATCTTTACCGTTAAACCTCTCGATCCGGGAGCAATCCGATGCTGGTTGTCCAACCGTGGTTGCTGAACCAAATGGTGCAATTAGTCAGGTCTATAAACAAATCGCTCGACAGGTTGCCATTCGGATTGCGGGTCTTGCGAAGGATATGAGCAGCAAGTTTCCGAATATTGTGATTCAGAATACCTAGACTTGAATCAGCTCTTGCGATAAGAAGCGTTGAGCTGCTGGTGTTTTTGGGTTCGAGAAAAACTCAGAAGTATTGGCAATCTCTTGGATTTGACCTTCAGCAATAAAGATGACTTGTTCAGCCAGTCTTTTGACCTGCGCTAATTGATGCGAAGAAAAAAGTAGCTCAATACCATCTTGCTTATATTGCCGCATCATTGCTTCTACTTGCTCAGTCGTATTCGGGTCTAGGTTGGCCGTAGGCTCATCTAGTAATACGAGATTGGGTGACTGTAAGAGTGCTCTGGCTAGGCACAGTTTTTGCCTTTCTCCCGCTGAGAGTTTTTGCGCTGGCAAATCGGCTAAGTGCGCCAATCCCGCCTGCTTTAGTGCCTGCTCGACAGCTTGATTGGATATCGAGCGATCACTATCTTGCACTAGCGCTAAATTAGTTCTTGCAGAGGCTTTAATCATCGCAGTGTGATGTAAAACCAAAGCTTTGCGTAGAGCAGGATGAGAAAAACGAATACTGCCGCTATTAGGCTCAATCAAGCCATGTAATAGCTTGAGTAGGGTAGTCTTGCCTGCGCCGTTAGGACCAATCAAAGCCGTCATCTGATCAAAACGAATCCGCGCATACGGAATATCGAGAATGATCTTTTCTTCATCCCGAACGAAAACCTGATTCAGTTCAACCCATTTTTCTAGATGTGGAGATGCATTAAGCATAGCGACGCTCCGCAATCTGGCGAACCATAAAAGTGAGGAGGTTGGCCAACAGCACTACGCCCATCAGAATGATCCCGAGGGCTAGCGCTAATGGCAAATCTCCTTTGCTAGTCTCTAGTGCAATCGCAGTTGTCATGGTGCGAGTAGAGTGATCAATATTGCCACCCACGATCATGACAGCACCCACTTCAGAAATCGCCCTTGCTAGCCCAGCTAATAGAGCAATAGTGAGCGAGAAGCGACAGTCCCAGCTGAGCCATTTCAGGGTCGATGAGTAAGGTAGGCTTAGCGCCAAAAACGAGTCACGATGCACGCGCCACGCATCTTCTAAGATCTGACGGCTTAAAGCAGCAATTAAAGGTGTGGTTAACAAAATCTGCGCCACGATCATTCCAGGAACGGTAAATAACCAGCCTAATGTGCCAAGGGGGCCAGAGCGTGATAGCAATAGATAAACCAGGACGCCGATGATGACGGTCGGAACCCCCATTAGGGTATTTAAGATGACCACAACGATTTTTTTACCCCTGAATTCTTCTACTGCAAGGATGGCCCCTAAAGGCAGGCCAATCAGTGCGCCGATTAAAAGGGCGGTCAGACTAACCTGAAGAGAAACCCATACGATCCCCAGCAGGGCTTGATCCTGGTGGGCGAGGAGGGCAAAAGCCCCTTGAAATGCATTCAACATGGCTTGATTCTATCAAGGGGGTGGCAAAATGGCTTTAATGCGATTGATTACACAATTCCGGTAAATGGCTCAAATCATTTGTCTTTGTAATGAGATCTTGGATTTGGACCTCCGAGACTATCTCGACAACCACAACATCAATTCGATTGATGAGTTGCGCGAGGCCGCCTCGATTTGTAATAAATGCATGCAGTGCCAGGAGTTGGTTGAGGCAGAAATCTATTCCGCTCGGATCCGGCGCCAAAATGCAGAGGCCTCCAAATCGTGACTTCACCTCGACGATTCACTGTGCTCAGTATCAATATGCACAAGGGCGTTTCTCCATTGCACCGTCATGCAACCGTACATCAATTGCGGCAGAAAATTCGGATACAACACCCAGACTTATTATTTTTGCAAGAACTACAACAAGAGCATCGCACTCGTGTGAGTCGCTATCGCCATTGGCCCGAAAAAGAACTCACCCATTTTTTATCAGAAGATTTTTGGCATGATTGGCATTACGGCAAAAATGCAGAGTACGCCAACGGCCATCACGGTAATGCGATCCTATCCAAGCATCCTCTGCAAAAGGGGAAGAATTACGATATCTCTGCGTACCGCTTTGAGAAGCGTGGCTTATTACACAGTGTCACTAGACTGCCAGGTCATGAACAGGCGATTCACTGCTTTTGTGTTCATCTTGCTCTTTTCGAAAAGGGTAGGGAGCGGCAGTTGGCAGAGATCATTCAGTACATTGGTCAGTTGGCCCATCATGAACCAACGATTGTGGCGGGTGACTTCAATGATTGGCGCAGACGTGTCAGCGGCCCAATGCTAGAGGCAGGGTTTAGTGAGGTATTTGAGGCCCTCACGGGATCACCAGCCAAAACCTTTCCCAGCTTCAAGCCGATGTTAGCAATGGATCGAATCTATGTACGAGGTATGAAGATTCATTCTGCGCAAATCTTGCACGACTGGTTACGCTTATCAGACCACCTAGGTATTACAGCTGAATTGGAGTGTTTGTGAACAATATTTGGAATTACTTACTCCACTCCATGTTGGGGGTCACCTCGCTCTGGATAACTTTGCTCCATGTGTTAGTAGTGGGTGTCTTTGCTATTCAATTGCTGTTGGTGCGAAGACCGGTTGCTGTTGCTTTTGCATGGCTCTTCATCGTGGCGACTTTGCCACTCTTCGGAATTCTCTTGTTCTTCATGATTGGTGAGCGCCCGGTTGGCCGAGCACTACGCAAAAAAATTACGCGTATGGAGGAGCACTATGCGCAAATTACCCAAACCATGCGGGCGCGTTATGCAGGAGATAAGCAGTTTCTGCCCCAAGAGGCCAAAGCTTTAAGCCTGCTCATCGAGGCTAATAACGGAACTCCGGCCGTAGCCGGTAATCGAGTGACATTGCACACAGACTCCCTAGTCATTTTGCAAGCAATGATCTCTGATATTGAGCAAGCCCAAAAATCACTCCATCTTGAGTTTTATATTTGGGCAGTAGGCGGTCAAGCGGATCGTGTTTGCGAAGCCCTTATTGCCGCTGCAAAACGCGGGGTTGCTTGTCGTGTCTTGCTGGATTCATTAGGAAGTAAAGATTGGTTCAAGTCAGATTGGCCAGCAAAGTTCAGAGCTGCGGGTATTGAATTGACAGAGGCGCTGCCCATTCAATTGGGGCGCTTCCAGTTTCGTCGTGCGGATTTACGTTTACATCGCAAGATTTTCGTTATTGATGGTTCGGTGGTCTGGACCGGCAGTATGAATTTAGTTGACCCGCGGACATTTAAACAAAGCGCAGGAGTAGGCGAGTGGGTTGATGCCATGGTGCGAGTAGAAGGCCCTATCGCTTCCCAGTTTGAGTTAACCTTTTTATTCGACTGGAGTGTGGATAACTCAGCAATTAATCAATTTTCTGATCCTGAGCCACTAGGATCGCCAGAAGAGGGTCATGTATTGGCACAGTGTTGTGCCTCAGGTCCTGTATATCGCGATGACATCCTGTATCAAATGCTGCTTTCCACGATCATGGATGCACGTGAGGAGTTGACTATCACGACACCGTATTTTGGGCCTGATGAAGGCTTAATTCAGGCACTCATTGCTGCGGCAAGGCGGGGCGTCAATGTGACTTTGATTGTTCCAAAGCAAAATGACTCCACCTTAGTTGCATTAAGTAGTCGTAGCTTTTATGCAGACCTCATGAATGGCGGCGTCAATATTGCCGAATTTCATGGAGGTTTACTGCATACCAAGTCCATGTTAGTAGATCGACGGATCGCCGTCTTTGGGTCGGTCAATCTAGATCAACGCAGTTTGCGCCTCAATTTCGAAATCAGTCTCATTGTTTACAACGAGACCTTCTGCGCAAATCTTCAAAAACTCATCGAGAGCTATTTGCAGAAATCGAATCTCGTAAACCCTGTCAGCTGGGCTAAGCGATCACGTTGGCACCTGATTCTAGAAAATGTAGTGCAACTGATGTCGCCTTTACTCTAATGGAAGACCTTCTTCATTCTTTTTTCCAATGGTTCGGCATGCCTTCAGTTGGCTTGCCCATGGTCTTTATCACTGCCTTCGTTTCCGCAACACTATTGCCAATCGGTTCTGAGCCGATGTTGTTTGGTTACATCGCAGTCAATCCACATTTATATTGGCTGGCGATTGCGGTGGCTACGGTGGGCAATTCACTCGGCGGTCTATTGGATTGGTGGCTTGGGCTGATTAGTCGAAACGGTCTTGAATCCCTGAAGGGCCCGATTAATAGTCGAGTACAAAGCTGGCTCGAGGCTCGTGGACCCAAAATGCTCTTGTTATCTTGGATGCCCGGTCTTGGGGATCCTCTTTGTTTGGCCGCAGGCTGGTTGCGACTTCCTTGGTTACCGTGTTTGATATACATGGCGGTCGGTAAATTCTTGCGCTACGTCACAATCACATGGCTACTGACCTTAATTCCCCAATCTTTTTGGGAGCAGTTAGGACACTTCATTTACCGAATCTAAATGCAATTCCTGTATCCTAAGATTTATTTCTAGCACCTTATTGATAGCGAGAATTCCTATGTCCCAATTAAAAGGCAAGACGGCATTAGTCACAGGTTCAACAAGTGGTATTGGCTTAGCTATGGCTATTGGTTTGGCAAAGCAGGGCGTTAATATCATGGTCAATGGCTTTGGTGAAAAAGAGCATGCTCTTGCTCAGATTAAAGCGTGTGGTGTTGAGGTTGATTACCACGGTGCTGATATGAGTAAGCCCGAAGAGATTGCCGATTTGATTAGCCAGACAGAAAAGCGTTTTGGCTCGTTAGACATCTTAGTCAACAATGCCGGTATTCAACATACCGCCACTGTTGAAGATTTTCCTGCCGCTCAATGGGATGCCATTATTGCGATTAATCTCAGCTCGGCATTTCATACAACGCATCACGCCCTCCCTGGAATGAAAAAACGCAATTGGGGTCGAATTATCAACGTGGCCTCGGTGCATGGTTTGGTTGGCTCAGCTCAGAAGTCAGCTTACGTCGCCGCAAAGCATGGCATTGTGGGTTTGACAAAAGTAGTTGCGCTTGAAAATGCGCATACTGGAATTACTTGTAATGCGATATGCCCAGGTTGGGTTTTGACACCCTTGGTCCAAAAACAAGTTGATGCGAGAGCAGAGCGCGAAAAGATTTCGAATGAACAAGCTAAGCATGATTTAGTTGCCGAGAAGCAACCCTCAGGTAATTTTGTTGCTCCAGAGCAATTGGCGGCACTAGCAGTATTTTTATGTGGACCTGATGCCTCAGAAGTTCGTGGTGTTGCTTGGAACATGGATGGTGGCTGGACCGCCCAGTAAGTAGGGCCCGTAGGCAGGGCATAAGTGCTTGTTTTACATCATAAAAAATGCATTACAAAACGGTCACATCCGTCCTGAATTCCACTGCCAAAGAATGGTTTATAGTTAGCACGCATTCAGATTATTAAAGGAGATCCTGACATGGCTTCAATTTTGACCTCTCTCGGACGCACTGTATTTGCAGGCTTTGTGCTCCTGATTTTGATTCTTCTGGCATTGGGCGCAAACTTCAGCGCACCTGAGTTGCCATTTGTCTTCCGCTGGTTACATGTAATGTGCGGAATTATGTGGATTGGTTTGCTCTGGTATTTCAACTTTGTGCAAATTCCTTCCATGCCAAAGATTCCTGATGAGCAAAAACCAGCGATTGGTAAAGTGATCGCTCCTGCTGCTTTATTTTGGTTCCGTTGGGCAGCACTGTTCACTGTGTTGACCGGTATCATCCTTGCTGCTTTGAATGGTTACATTCACCAAGCCTTTACCTTGCAGCCCCCATTCCGCGCCATCGGCGTTGGTATGTGGATTGCGCTCGTAATGGCCTTTAACGTTTGGTTCATTATTTGGCCAAATCAAAAGCGTGCTTTGGGCATTGTGGCTGTAGAGGCCGATGTCAAAGCTAAATCTGCTCGTGTAGCCATGCTGACTTCCCGCATTAATACTTTGCTTTCCATCCCAATGTTGTTCTTGATGGTGGCACAGTCATGGAGCAGAGTTTGGTTGGTTGTTGTTTCCTAAGAAGCTGATAATTTCAAAAAGGCCCGCATTGCGGGCCTTTTTATTTATATGAACATCATCTATCAGTAAGCTAAGTTATCTCAGCAAAGTTCATCAAAGTTTGCTACTCTCAGAGAGTCAGTTCAACCTCATTAGAAAGAGCCCCATGTCCGGAAAAGAAATCATGTTTACCCCCACTCAGCTTGGAGCGATTGGTATTAAAAATCGTTTAGTCATGGCGCCACTCACCAGAATGCGGGCTGTAGCTGGTGATGTTCCCAATCCTTTGGCAAAAACTTACTATAGTCAAAGGGCTAGCGCTGGCCTGATCATTACTGAAGCTACCCAAATTTCTCCTTTGGGTATGGGTTATCCAGCGACTCCTGGCATCTATTCCCCAGAACAAACTGCTGCTTGGAAAGCCATCGTGGATGAAGTTCATGCTCAAGGTGGCGTGATTGTGGCTCAGCTGTGGCATGTGGGACGTATTTCCCATTCCTCATTGCACCCTCAAGCAGGTTTACCAGAGGCGCCTTCAGCCATTGCTCCTGCAGGTCAGACCTATGGCGCCGATTGGAAGCTACACGACTACGAGACTCCAAAAGCGATGACCGAGGCAGATATTGCTCGACTATTAGGGGAATTTAAGCAAGCCGCTCAAAATGCAAAGGCTGCTGGCTTTGATGGGGTAGAGATTCATTCAGCGAATGGTTATTTATTAGATCAATTCTTGCAAGACAAGACTAATCACCGCACCGATCAATACGGCGGCTCAGTTGAAAATCGGATTCGTTTGCTTGGCGAGGTCATTGAAGCAGTTTCTACCGTATATGCAAGTGATCGCATTGGTGTTCGCCTTTCTCCATACGGTAGCTTTAACGACATTGCAGATAGTGATCCAGTAACTTTATTTACAGCGGTGATCAACAAACTCAATACCTATGGACTTGCGTATCTGCATATGATTGAGCCCCGCTCTACTTCTGCAGGCGGTAACGATAAGCACGATGAGGCAGCTCCAGTGACTTCAGAGTTATTCAGAGCTTTGTTTAAAGGCAAGTTCATTACTGCTGGTGGATATGACCAGGCCTTAGGTGAAAAAGTATTAGAAGATGGCTTGGCAGATGCGGTTGCCTATGGCCGAATTTATATTGCCAATCCGGATTTGGTGGAGCGCTTCAAACAGAATGCGCCACTCAATCCTTATGACCGTAAGACTTTCTACGGCGGTGGTGAGGCAGGGTATACCGATTACCCCAGCCTGTAATCAGGTAAACAGGAAATGATAAGGCCCAGTTCTCTGGGTCTTATTTTTTATTTTGATCAGTATTGTCTTTAATTAAACCGCACTGATTAGCCACCAAGATGAGTGCGAGGGAAGCGCAGCCGAGGGCAAAAAATTGCCACTGATGCAAGATGGCAGTACCAATGACGGTCATCAAAATCGTCCAGCCCGCTACGAGCTTGGCTTTGGTATTTAAAGGCTTCATATTGATCCTGAAATGAAATGACTAAGACGGTATATTGCGACGATACAACATGCGTTGCAGTGTATCGTTTTTTAGGACGTAATGCTGCCAAATAGCACTGAAAGCGTGCAAACCTATTAAATAGTAAAGCGCATTGCCTAGCCACTCGTGTGCAGACTTGAACGTTTTCTTTATCTCGGGATTACTAGAAATGAAGGTTGGTAGATCCCATCCTAGCCAATTGACCGGCTTATCTCCAGCTTGCAAAAAGATCACTCCCAGTATTGGCAGCAGTAATAGCAAGCAATAGAGTAGGGTATGCATCGCTTTACGCAGTAAAGCCAGCAGCGCATTGGTGTGAATAGATGGGGGATTGCCAACGTACCATTTGGCAAAGAGTCTCAGTACAACACTGATAAAGATCAGCTGTCCTAAATAAGCATGAATGGTCTTGCACAACTCACGCGGTGGACTGCCTTTGATGAATTGCCCTTTTAGTTCAATGGAGGCGAGGGCTAGAACGACGAGAAGAAAAATAAACCAGTGAAAGAAAATTAGAATTGGATGATAGCGTTGAATGGTCATAAGAGCACATTAGAAAATCTTGAGTGCTCATGATAGTGAAAGTAATTGCCAATGAAATAGATGTGGTCAATTACTAAAACAATGAATCTTAAGTGGGTATTCTCATTCTGGCACTGAGATTACTGATGAGGCCTAGCTTATCGAGTTGCGATAAGCGGAGGGCCTCAATCTCAAAGTCGAGTTGTGCAGGATGAAACTCCGCGTTACCTAAATGAATAACGTAGGTCCAGACTAAATCTCGACCTCGATTCTTAAATACATCAACAACTCGCTTCATGTTTACCGCCTATTGGGTAAAGAGTTATAGAAATTAGTGGCTAGGGCTTGGGGGAATGCTATTTTGTTGAGCCTGCAGGGAATTTTGTAGAGATAGTAAGTTATGCGCCTCAATCCGAATAATGCCTCTTGTTGGACTATCAATGTCAGCAATCAGAAAAAAAGCTACAGAGACAATCAAAGGGAAGATCAGAAATAAGCCGCGATTTTTCCGAAAGTCATGAGCTCCATAGCCCACCAAGGCATTGGCAAACACCGCAATCGCAATCATGAGGCACCAGGCTGCAATCGGGATGCGATTCCACCAGGCAGCTTGTGTATAGCCCTCAGAATTCAAGACATCAGTCATGCCCGAAGCAACTAGGGCGGAGGTGGCGCCATTTTGGATTTTGATGTACGGCAGGATCTCATTCCAAAGGGCTTTTTGAGCCAGTTCCGTTTGACTACGAAGCGCCTCTTTCTGATCGTCACCTCGAGTGCTGTAGAAAGCGATTCGTTGGTCAAGGTAACGCATTAATAGGACTTTGGTTTGGGCGGCAGAACTTGCAGGCAATAAATCGGCTCGTAAATACTCAGTACCGATGGCGTTAGCCTCAGATTCTTCCAAGGTTTGCCTTAGGTCGTAACGGGTGATTGCCATCGAGAAGGTAAAACCGATAATCAAGCCTAAGAGGGTCAAGGTCGCAGTTTGAATGACGCCTAAATCAAATACAGAGTCAGTATCTGGATTGCGGTAGCGACTAAAAAAACGTGATCCCACCCAAGCTGAAAAGCTTAGCAACAGAAAGCTCAGAATAAAAATGAGTGAGGGCCAATCTAGAAGATGGATCAATTAGAAAGTCCCCGGATACAAAATATCTTTCGTCACGTTTTGAATATCACGATGACCAGTAAAAGCCATGGTGATATCCATTTCATTACGAATAATTTCTAAGCATTTGGTGACACCGGCCTCGCCCATTGCGCCTAGGCCGTACAAGAAAGGGCGACCAATCATCGTGCCACGAGCGCCTAGAGCCCAGGCTTTGAGTACATCTTGACCAGAGCGAATGCCACCATCCATCCACACTTCAATATCTTTGCCAACGGCATCCACAATGCCGGGTAAAGCTTTGATGCTGGAAACAGCACCATCAAGTTGACGGCCACCATGATTAGAAACAATCAGCGCATCAGCACCAGAATCAGCAGCGAGGCGAGCATCTTGTTCATCCAGAATGCCTTTGATGATGAGTTTGCCACCCCACAGTTTTTTAATCCATTGCACATCATCCCAATTCAGACCTGGATCAAATTGTTCTGCAGTCCAGGAGGAGAGGGAGGCCATATTGCCTACTCCGGTGGCATAACCGACGATGTTACCGAATGTTCTGCGGGGTGTCATTGCCATGCCCAAGCACCACCGTGGCTTCGTGGCCATATCAATCATGTTGGCGATGGTGAGTTTAGGTGGTGCGGATAAACCATTCTTCAAATCCTTATGGCGCTGTCCCAAGATCTGAAGATCTAAAGTGAGGACTAAAGCAGAACATTTTGCTGCTTTCGCTCTCTCGATCAAGCGCTCAATAAAGCCACGGTCTTTCATGACATAAAGCTGAAACCAAAAAGGCTTAGTGGTTCTCTCGGCAACATCCTCGATTGAACAGATGCTCATCGTGGATAAGCAAAATGGCACACCAAACTTTTCAGCAGCCTTGGCGGCCAATATTTCTCCATCAGCATGTTGCATGCCTGTTAATCCCGTTGGCGCAAGTGCTACAGGCATAGTGACCTTTTCGCCCACCATGGTAGTTTCCAAAGTGCGGTTGGTCATGTTGACCGCAACCCTTTGGCGTAACTTGATTTTCTGAAAATCAGACTCATTCGAGCGATAAGTAGACTCAGTCCAAGAGCCAGAATCGGCATAGTCATAGAACATCTTGGGAGTACGTTTTTGATGAAGAACCCGCAGGTCTTCGATATTGGTAATGATTGCCACTGGGTATCCTCTTGCTAAATTTGGCTCTATCTTAGCAATACCCCAGCTTTCTTTCTACAATCGAGCCTTTAAACTGACTTTCCTGCTCCTAGACCCCGTGATGTCCCACATTCCTTTATCCACCATCTTCTATTTAGTGACTGCCACTGTCCTTTGGGCTGGGAATGCGATCGCTGGTCGCTTATTGGTTGGCAGTGTTTCACCGATTACTCTAAGTGCGGTGCGCTGGGCTATTGCGGCAATCATCTTGCTGCCCCTTGGCTGGAGAGTCTTTAAGCCGGCCAGTGCTCTATGGCTAAATAAGAAACGTTTTTTGCTCCTCGGTTTATTTGGTGTGGGCAGTTATAACGTCCTACTCTATTTGGCATTACAAACTTCAACCCCTATTAACGTCACATTGATAGGAGCAAGTATGCCGATTTGGATGCTTATTATCGGAGCGCTTCTCTATCAAACTCGGCCTAATCCATTGCAACTCTTTGGCGCTTTGGTTTCTCTTGTCGGAGTTGCGCTAGTGCTCTCTCGTGGAGAGATGGATGTCTTGCTCAATCTTCAGGTCGTGATTGGTGATTTGTTAATCATGTTGGCCACGATCTTGTGGGCTCTCTATAGTTGGATGCTGAGCCGACCCGGGAAAAGTTCAGAGCGGCAGTGGCCCTGGGCAGAGTTTTTGATGGCGCAAGTATTTGCAGGCTTGCTGTGGACAGGTTTATTCGATAGCTTTGAAGTGATGGCAGGACATGCCTATATTCAGTTCACACCACTGAGCGTGCTACTCATCCTTTTTGTTGCCATCGGCCCATCTTTAATTGCGTATCGATGCTGGGGTCTGGGAGTCAACGGAGCAGGGCCCACAGTGGCTGCCTTTTTCGCCAATCTGATTCCATTGTTTACTGCGCTGTTCTCTGCCGCTATGCTGGGTGAACCCCCGCACCTCTATCATGGCTTTGCCTTTATCTTGATTGCTTTGGGGATAGCAGTATCATCAAGCTCGAAAAAGAGCTGAAGTTTAAGCCAATACATTTTTAAGAAGATATGAGACTAATTACTTTTACACGACAAGGCAGTACAACACCTGAAATCGGAGCGCGACTTCCTTTGCCCGCCGGCGATCGTATCTTGCCATTTGCCGATGTGGCTAGGCTTGACTGCCAAGCAAGCTTTCCAAGCTCAATGAAAGCGTTTTTAAATGCTGGAGCAGGAGTGATGAACAAGGCTCAGCAATGGGTTTTAAACGCCATCACACAGTACTCTGAATTATTAATTGATGCTGATTCAATTACCTATTTACCACCGATGATGGATGCCGAGAAATTTTTATGCGTTGGCAAAAATTATCGAACCCATTTAGAAGAACTGAAGCGTACTAATTTAATTAAAGAAATTCCACAAGAGCCAACCTCTTTTATTAAATTAAATTCTTGTTTGTCTGGACATAATGCTAAGGTGATTCGACCTAAGGGAATCACGAAACTAGATTACGAGCCTGAACTGGTTTTTGTGATTGGTAAGCGAGCACTTGGGGCAAAAAAAAATGAAGCCATGAGTTATGTTGCCGGTGTCACTATCCTGAATGACCTGACTTGTCGTGATCTGCAACTTAAAGAAGTGGCTTCTGGCTCCCGTTTTTGGACAGGCAAAAATATTCCAGGATTTGGCCCTCTGGGCCCAGAAATTGTGACGATTGATGAAATACCAGACGTATATAACCTTTGGATGACTTGCTCGGTTAATGGTCAAGAGCGGATGCGCGTCAACACTCAAGATCAAATCTGGAAAATATCCGACATTCTTGAGCACTTTTCTAGGTTTATTCCAATTGAGGCTGGGGACATGTTCTCCACCGGAGCGCCGGGTGGGGTTGCAGTCGGAAAAGATAATGCTGATGAGCTTTATCTCAAGCCTGGTGATGTAGTGGAGTGCTCCATTGAGGGTATTACGACCTTAAGAACTACTATTGTTGAGCCAACTTAATTTCTAAGCGTAATGAAAAAATATCTATCTCTGCTACTGTGCTTTTTCAGCTTACTTTTCAGCATCAACTCAGTTGCGGAGCTAGCAACAAACTTTCCTGTTAAGCCAGTAAAAATCATTGTGCCTTTTCCTCCGGGCGGGGGTGCCGATACTTTAATTCGCATCATGACACCTGCCCTTTCTGAAAATTGGAAGCAGACCTTGATCGTTGAAAACCACCCTGGTGCTAGCGGTCTTATTGGCTCGGATTTAGTAGCTCAATCTCCCTCTGATGGGTATACATTACTAATGGGTTCGACTGCAGCCGTTACTGATAAAAATATTGGGCAATTTACACCCATCGCTTTAGTTTCTGCATCGCCTTACATCGTCACGATAAATCCGAAACTCAACATCACCTCAATACGTGGTTTGATTTCTTATGCAAAAGCGAATCCCGGTAAGTTGCGTTTTGGCTCATCGGGTTTAGGTTCTGCATCCCATTTGGCCGGAGAGCTCTTTGCATCTATGGCTGACATTGATATTCTGCATGTCCCTTATAAAGGGACTGGACAGGCCCTGACAGATTTATTGGCCGGCCATATTGATTTGATGTTTGCTCCAGCGCAAACTGTCATATCGCAGATTGAGTCCGGCAAATTGATTTCTTTAGCTCAAACGGGGTCTAAACGTTCTGCAGCTTTGCCCAACATTCCAACAGTCGCAGAATCTGGTCTGCCAGGTTACAGTGCGGTGGGATGGTTTGGACTTTTTGCCCCAGCCAAAACTCCGCTGCCGGTGGTCCAGAAAATTAATCAGTCTGTAATGACCGCACTCTCTGATAAGTCCATTCGGGCTGCAATGATGGAGCGGGGAAGTGATCCAGCTAGCGGCTCCGCATCTGATTTTGCAGCCTTTTTACGCTTAGACCAGGCTAAATGGGCAAAATTGATCAAGCAAAATGGGATTGCAGTGCAATAAAGCCAAGAATCGGTATCATTTAATGCTAATTACAGAATTGCTAGGAAAAGAATATGCCAGGCCTATTGCCCAATGTTGATCCCGATGGTCTTTTAGAGTTCTCGGTGGTTTACACCGATCGTTCCTTGAACCACATGTCCAATGAGTTCAAGAAAGTGATCGTAGATATCTCGAGCATCTTGAAAGATGCGTACAACGCCAGCTCAGCAGTGATTGTTCCTGGCAGCGGCACGTATGGCATGGAAGCAGTGGCTCGCCAATTTGCCAATAATCAAAAATGCGTCGTTCTACGTAATGGCTGGTTTAGTTACCGTTGGACCCAAATTTTTGATTTAGCCAATATCACCGATGACATCACCGTGATTAAAGGGAAGCAGCTAGATCACTCTACTCAAGGTGTATTTGCTCCTGCGCCAATCGAAGAGGTTGTAGCGCATATCAAAGCACACAAGCCAGCAGTGGTATTTGCACCCCATGTTGAAACTTCCGCTGGAATTATTCTTCCGGATGATTACTTAAAAGCTGTTGGTGAAGCAGTGCGATCCGTTGGCGGTTTGTTTGTCCTAGATTGCATTGCTTCTGGTGCAATGTGGGTTGATATGAAGGCCTGCAATGTTGATCTCTTAATTACTGCGCCACAAAAAGGGTGGAGTAGTTCACCTTGTTGCGCGATGGTGGCGATGAGTGATCGCGCCCGTGAAAAAATTGAGAGTACTCAAAGCAGCAGTTTTTCAATGGATCTCAAGAAGTGGTTACAGATTATGGAGACCTATGAAAAGGGTGCTCACGTTTATCACACCACCATGCCAACTGACGCGCTCAAGATTCTGCGCAATGTCATGAAAGAAACCCAAGACCTAGGCTTTGATTCGTTAAAAGCTAAACAGGTTGAGCTCGGAAGTAAAGTGCGCGCTTTGCTTGAGTCAAAAGGTTACCCCTCAGTTGCAGCCAAAGGTTTCCAAGCACCAGGTGTCGTGGTTAGCTATACCAAAGATCCAGAGATTCAGTCGGGCAAGAAATTTATTGCTTTGGGATTGCAAACCGCTGCGGGTGTTCCTTTGCAATGTGACGAGCGCCCCGATTTCCGTACCTTCCGTATTGGCTTATTTGGTCTCGAGAAGCTCGAACATATAGATCGTACGGTTCAGCATCTCGCTGCTGCTTTAGAGAAGATTGTTGAAGCAGAGGCAGTTCCTGCTTAAAGTCTGCTAGCCAAGACAGAAGGGTCATCTCAGGATGGCCCTTTTTATTTGCCTGCCCTCTAACGCAAAACCCAAGCCCAAGCAAATCCTCAAATTGGCATATTTGTTAATTTATTAGGTATGATTGATCCATTACCACCTGTTTTGGAGATTTTTCATGACCCGCACTTTACGCCTAGCCTTAGCTACTTTAGTTTCCGCTTCAATTGGCTTGACGCCAATGATGGTTTTGGCTGCAGATCCAGCGCCAGCTCCTGCGCCTGCAGCGGCTCCAGCTGCCGCACCTGCTGCAATGCCCGCAGCAACAACGCCAGCCCAAGATAAGGCTGCTGCAAAAGCGGAAAAGAAAGCCAAAAAAGCGAAGAAGAAAGCGGAAAAGAAAGCCAAGAAAGCGAAGAAGAAAGCTAAAGCAGCAGAAGCCGCTGCTCAGTAATCTTGATTGAGCAGCGTTCTCATTTCTAAAATGAGTTCGGATGGTGTCAGACCAATCGGTCCGACACCTTGATTGACTAAAGCATCGGCTGCTCGAGCATGCAACTCAACTGCTAGGCAGCTCGCTTCCCATAAGTTCAGTTGATGTCGAACGCCTTGTGCTGCCAGAGCAGCAAGGCCCCCTGTGAGTACATCCCCCATACCTCCAGTCGCCATACCCGCATTACCCGCCAAGCATTGCAAAGGTGCATGAGCTGGAGCAGCAATCAGCGTGTGTTGACCTTTGAGAATCACAATCGACTGAGTTTGTTCTACTAAGGCATTGATTGATTGGATTCGATTAGCTTGAATTTGTGTGTTTGTAGACTTCAAAAGTCTGGCGGCTTCTCCAGGATGCGGCGTTAGAACAGTTAAGAGTGGAAACGCTTGATTGCGATTGCGCAATTGCTGTAACAAGATCTCATTCTGACTAATGAGATTGAGCGCATCGGCATCAATGATTAATGGGATAGCAGGGTAGGCTAATACTGCAGCTAGCCAGTCCTGAGCAATCGAGGTATTGCCGAGGCCTGGACCAATGGCAATGCAGTCGGGCTTGAGTTCACTGAGTTGACGTGCGGCATCGGGCTTAGCTAGGTGAACCATCAGTTCTGCTTGCTCGGTAACCAGATGCGCCGAAGCAGGATCCAACATTTCTAGTACGGTCCATCCTGCCCCCAGATGCAGACAGGCTTTACCGGCCAAGACAATGGCTCCAGCCATTCCGGGAGCGCCACCAACAAGAAGCGCTTTTCCAGCATCGGCTTTGCTCTCAGCTGGATCGCGTTTGAGTCGCTGGAGATACCCAAAGCAATTCAAAGGATCAGGGGTAGAAGCGGCAGGCATAAACGGTTTTTGATGGATATCAATGATGAGAGAGGGTATGTGTAGATGTTACTACCAAGCCGTCAAATAAAGGCATTAAGATGGACATCTCTAGTGTGTAAAGGCTATCAATGAGCTCTAAGCTCCCCGTCCATAATTCGCAGACGATTACCGAGTTCTTCAATCTTCATAAAGAGGATCTTCACGAAGCCACAACGGAAGAGTCTTATAAGTTTGCTTTTGCGGATGACGCATTCTTAGCTCGCAAAGAAACGATGGGGATTCGGTTTGAGTTAGAGCTACTCAAGCCCGATATTCTTCTCAGAGAGCATGGCATTGAACACACTATTACCGTTTTTGGTTCAACGCGCTTTATGAGTCAAGCTGAAGCAGAAAAACGTGCTGCAGCAGCTAAGAATCCTGAAGAGCAGTTGGAGGCTAAACGCACTATCGACAATAGCCACTTCTATGAGGAGGCTCGCCAGTTTGGCGCTCTAGTAGCGCATTACAACGTCAGCCAATCGAATAGCAATAACAAGCTGCATATTTGCACTGGGGGTGGCCCCGGAATTATGGAGGCAGCTAGTCGAGGCGCGTTTGAAAATGGGGATCAGACGATTGGTTTTAATATCAGCCTGCCTCGTGAGCAAAAACCCAATCCCTATCTCACAGAAGGTCTCAGTTTTCGCTTTCATTACTTTGCACTGCGTAAGATGCATTTCATGCTGCGGGCCAGGGCCATTGTGGCGTTTCCCGGGGGATTTGGTTCTTTTGATGAGCTCTTTGAAGTATTGACCTTAATGCAAACACATAAGGTAGCCCGGCTTCCC
>Ga0214164_1000359_pt1 | contig 30140 bp, 31 predicted proteins | sample TroBogepilimnion_13_FD_153003 | JGI IMG/M metagenome (GOLD analysis project Ga0214164, IMG submission 153003) | Freshwater microbial communities from Trout Bog Lake, WI - Practice 03JUN2009 epilimnion v4 | ecosystem: Environmental > Aquatic > Freshwater > Lake > Epilimnion/Euphotic zone ...
CGTTTCGCAGAATGGCAGCCTTCTCAGCGGCTCGACGGAGTCGACCTTCCAAGATTTGCAACCGGTTGTTTTTTGGAGTTGGTCCGAAAAATGCGAACCGAACTTCAAAGCTATCGTCGTCCCAGGTGTCGGGACCAGATGAAGAAGTCATCTCTGCAAAATGCTTCTTTCCCTTTTCAGTAAGGGCGTAAGAAATTCTTGAACGTCGCGAGCGCCCTGGGGTTTCGACCATCGATTCCTCGATGACGCCGGCCTCGAGCATGCGACGAAGTTGTGGGTAAAGCACGGAAAATGAAAGAGCGCGGAACGGGCCATAGATGGCGATCAGGCGCTTGCGAAGCTCGTACCCGTGGAGGTTGCCCTGGCTCAACAGCCCGAGGAGCGCGAATTCGAGTGCTTCGCTACGTGAGCGCATCTCGTTCCTCGCTTTCCCTTAGAGTGAAGCTGCCGTGTATATCGACCAGGTATATCGATCGTATATATCGATTCGATATATCGTGGCGTTATTTAAGCCGATATCTCTCCATCGGGCAAGCCCAGCGCTCCCCTCCCTGCGCGTGTCGCGGGTTTAGGCTCGCCTGGTGAGCTCGATAGCGAACCTCCCCTCATGATGCTTGTCGTCCCCAGCAGGGTCTGGGAATACGCCATAGCGGCGATAGTCATCATCCTGGCGCCTGGCCCAAGCGTGCTCTTCGTCATCGCCCGAGCGATCGCGTGGGGCCGCGGAACAGCTGTCGCAACCGTTGCTGGCAATGTCTTGGGCGCCTTCACTCTCTCGGTCGTCGTAGCGGTTGGCCTCGGTCCGGTCTTGCAACATTCCAAACTCGCCTTTACGGCGGTGCAGATACTCGGTGGCGCCTACTTGGTCTACCTGGGCATCGACGCGGTTCGCCACAGCGGGCTTCACGCTGCCGACATGACCAAGCAAGGTGACATCCGCCCTTCGGTGATCCGCTCGATGCGCGACGGTTTTTGGGTGGGAGCGTTAAACCCCAAGGGCATGGTCTTCTTCGCCGCGATACTCCCTGCATTTGTTGATCGCGCGAAAGGCCACGTCACTTCTCAATTGATTCTGATGGGCGCAATCTTCGCGATCCTTGCCTTCTTCTCCGATGGCGGCTGGGGCGTATTGGCGGGAACCATCCGCAATTGGCTAGCCACTGAGGTTAAGCGATTGGTCAGAATGCGCATCACCGGTGGCGCCGTCATGATTCTGCTGGGGATATTCACCTTGGTTAACGCGATCCGTCAGTCCTAACCCTCTCGCGCAGGGTGGCGGTACCCGTGATTGTCAGACCAAGCGGGCAAAATACTCGGCATGACAATAAAAATCAGTCCTAATGGACGCTCGAATATCTCCCCTAGCGCGCTGACCTTCTCGTGGAACGGTTGCCACCGTTGCCTCTGGCTTTACTACAACGAACAATTGCAAGCGCCTAACTTCATGCCACTCGTCAAAGAGCTCGCCGAAATGCAAGAGATGGCGTGCGTGGGAAAGACCTCTGCCGATCTTCATGCCGCCATGCCTGAAGGAAAAGTGCATGATCGCGGTGGCTGGGTTCAATCCAAGCCGATTGTTGTTAATGGCGAAGAGACTCCGCTGGCCATTAAGGGCGTCTACGACTTGATGATGGAATTTCCGGATGGCACTTACGGAATCGTCGACTGCAAGTTCCAAGCGCGGCAGAGCGATAAGAGCAAGTTTTACGCTCCTCAACTCGAGGCATACGCCTTTGCGCTAGAGAACCCGGCAAAGGGTGAACCAAAGAAGATCAGCTCGCTCGGATTACTGGTCTGGTCCCCTGTCAAGGTCCGCGGGAACTCATCAGGCAACTTCGGCATGGAGCTCAGCTGTGAGTGGTATCCGATTGAACGTGATCCCGACGCGCTTCAACAGCGCCTGACCGACTTCATCACGATGATTACCGGCGAATTGCCTGAATCTAAATCAAATTGCGATCAGTGCAACTATCTCAGCGCTCGCCGAGAGGTTATTGGCGCTCGTTAATTTGTCAGGTTAATGAGAACTATTTAATTAGAACCGGGCTTCTTCTTCGCTGCTTTCTTGGCGCGAAGTTCTTGCTTCATCCGTTCCCGAGCCGCATCAGCAATGATCGCCTTGGCTTCGGAGGCGTACATATCCACATACTCTTGACCCGAGAGCGTGTGAATCGCATCCATGATCTCGTCGGTGACCTTGCGCAAATGCTGTAGGTCGCTGGAATCTCCGCTGAAGTACATCGCTTCACCAAAGACCATCTCCACGCGAGTGACCTTGGGAATCACTTGCCCCGTAGGTTGAATTTCCGCGGTATTAAACATTGCGACGGGAACAACTGCGGCCCCTGACTCAATCGCGAGTCGGGCAATACCCGTACGGCCTTTGTAGAGCTTGCCGTCTGGCGAACGCGTTCCTTCGGGGTAAATACCGATGCAATTTCCAGCCGAGAGCAATTCCAAGCCGGTATTCAACGCAGCCTCGCTGCGGCGGCCACCCGAGCGATCCACCGGAACCTGACCAAGTGCTTCGAAGGTTTTCTTCTTGGCAAAACCCTTAATGCCCGGAGAGGTGAAGTACTCGCTCTTGGCTAAAAAGGTGACCTTACGAGGAACGACAAGCGGCATAAAAATTGAATCGCTAAAGGAGAGGTGATTCGACGCGATGATGACTGGGCCGTTTTGCGGAACATGGCGAAGACCAGTGACCTTTGGGCGAAAGAGAATCGTCAAAATGGGAATCAGAAATGACTTCAATGTCTGATAAACCATGTCGGGATTCTAGCCAATGGGGTGAGAGAGCCAAATCTGTGCGAGTATCTGAGCGTGAGCGAGCCAGCAAACTCTCAGGAAATTTCGCTCTCGGGTGGAGATGTCGGAGTCCTGGTACTTCACGGCTTTATGGGCTCCCCCGCATCGATTCGCCCGTGGGCCGAAGGTTTGCATGCCGCTGGATTCACTGTCTTGGCGCCTCGCTTGGCTGGTCACGGAACCACGACCGCCGCGCTAAATTCCACAACCTGGGCTGATTGGTATCGCGATGCCGAGGCGGCACTACTCAAACTCAAATCAGAGTGTTCACAGGTTTTTGTTGCAGGTTTTTCCATGGGCGGCGGAATCGCGCTTCGACTCGCACAAATTCGTGGCTCGGAAATCGCCGGCACGCTACTCGTCAACGCCGCAATATTTGATGATCGACCGTCAATGCGATTAGTGCCACTCTTATCAAAAGTAGTGCCGAGCATTCCTTCTGGTCCCACTGATTGCAAGAAGCCGAATCCGCCTAATCACATTCTCCCTCGAATTCCGCTTCGCGCGCTGCAGTCGCTTCGGAAGTTCTGGCGAATGACCGAACGCGATTTGTATCTGGTTGACACACCTTTGATGGTCTCGTATTCACTTGACGATCACACCGTTCACCCAGTCAACAGTGAAACTATTATCGATAACGTCTATTCGGTCGATATTCGCGAAGTCGTTTTTGAAAACTCCTTTCACAATGTCTCGTTGGACTATGACGCGGATGTCCTCATCGAAGAATCCGTCATCTTCATTCATGATGTGCTCTCGGGCGAGCTGAGCCGAAACGACGACGTGGTGGCTCGAATGAGCGAAGCCGATGAAAAAGATCTGATTGACGCAGAATTTGAATCGATCGTGGCAGGACTCTCACTCGACGAATCAGCGCCGGCTACCTATTTAGATGAACTTGATGCTCGAAAGGACCCAGAAGGCTTTGAGCCTCCTAACCCAGCGCTCGGACCATCGGACCACATCACGAGATGGTCGGTCGTGGGAATGCTCGGCGGATTAGGGTTGATATTTCTGTATCTACTGATCGGATTCGATCCCATCGGATTGGGACCATGGCCCGGAATTTTGGCATTTATAGCGGGCGTCGCTACGTGGATTTGGAAGTCAGCCCGCAAGGATGACGAAGTAGATCCGGGTGATGATGGTGCAATCGTTTAGCTGAACAGATTGTTTTGCTGATTAGCGCCGAGCTAAATCCGCAACCCCCACCAAGCCAGCATCGTTGCCCAATTGGGCGGCCACGATTGTCGGACCTGGGCGCTTTCCGGCAAAAGGAATATTCCGTTCCATCGCTACCCGAGTAGGAGCGAGCAAGATTTCACCAGCATCGATAACTCCCCCACCAATAACAACGCACGCCGGATCGAGGACCGCGACCAAACTCGCGATACCAGCGCCCAACCATTGTCCGGTCGTGTTGAAGGCGGCAAGCGCGACTACATCGCCATCTCGCGCAGCATCTGTAATGTGTTTGCCGGTCAGGCCTTGAATCGTTCCATCGCCACGAGAAAGAAGGTTATGTGCAATATCCGGCGTGGCAGCAATCGACTCGCGAGTGTGACGCATGAGCGCCGTTCCGGATGCGTATTGCTCGAGACAACCTCGTGCGCCACATCCACACAGATGTCCATCAGGAACTACCCGCATATGGCCGAATTCAGCAGCTATTCCAAAACCTCCACGGTAGAGCTCGCCATTCACGACGAATCCACCACCGACGCCAGTACCAATAGTGAGCATCAACATATGGTCTTCGCCACGACCCGCACCATGTCGGGCCTCGCCCCACGCGGCCGAATTCGCATCATTCTCTAAAACAATATGTAATCCCGTGCGATCGCGAATCTCCTTCTCAAGGTCGACGCCATTCCAGCCCGCAATGTTCGGCGTTGCCAAAATGGTCTTGCGATCATTTGAGATAAATCCAGCGGCGGATATGCCAATTGAATCCACCGGATGGGTAGCGCGAAGTTCTTGAATGACCTCTGCGATTGTGTCCGTTAGCGCCGCGCCACCTTGCTTGGGGGTATCTCGCCTGGAACGAAGCAGAATATTTCCATCAGCATCGACCACTCCACCTAATACCTTGGTGCCACCGATATCAACGCCAATACTTAATTCCTGTGAAGCCGGCATTTACTCCTCGAGCTTCTTCTTGAGTTCGTTCAGCGCCAAATCTATGGTCGCCCGCTCCGCTTTGTGGCGCATCATCGCAGGGACAGGCATTGAGAGTGCGACGGTCAATTCGTAGGTAACGGATGTGGTGTCGTCGCCGTTATCTTTAACGATGTACGCACCGGACATATCCGTCAACAAGTCGGCGTCGTCAAAAGTGAAGAGAAGTTTTTCTGGGGCGAGCGACCAGTCATAATCCAAGGTCACGTTATCTTTCATGACGCCTGCGTCGACCTTCATTTTGACCTTTGTGGGACGCGATTGGGAATCTTTCTCCAAGACCTCGACCGACTTAATGGCGCTGGACCATTCTGGGTATGTCGCTAGGTCAAAGAGCACTGTCCGAACGTCGTCTGCAGTGGCCTCAATCGTCATTGAATTGGTCGATATATCGCTCATAGGCGGAAGGTTACCTGCTGTGGTGCTAGCAAAAGTGCGAGGTGAAGGGCTAGCGTTGGCCGCATGAAGGAATTCACTACCCCCGCGCTTGTTCCGCCGGCGAGCTCTGGCAACCTCACCAACCTGGTCTCGGATCGAGCTCATTTCGAACCAGCGCGGGTCATGGTGAGCCGCCCGGTCGGTGAAGGGTGGCAAGCCGTCACGGCAAAAGAATTCGACGCAGAAATTCGCGGTGTTGCCAAGGGCTTAATCGCTTCTGGCGTTCAGGCCGGCGATCGGGTCGCCTTGATGGCGAAGACGCGTTATGAATGGACCATTCTCGATTTTGCTATTTGGTTTGCTGGCGCGGTGACGGTCCCCATTTACGAAACGTCGAGCGCGGAACAAATCGAATGGATTCTCTCAGATTCTGGTTCGGTTGCTTTGGTGGTTGAAACTCCCGCCATGCGCGAACTTGCGCAACCAGTCTTGCCATCCCATTGCTCGCGAGTCTGGACCATTACAGAGGATGCCGTAGCAACGCTGACTGCTGCCGGGGCTAACGTGACGGATGCCGACGTCAACGCTCGACGCGCGACATTGACGCCCGACTCGCTCGCCACTCTCATCTACACCTCCGGCACAACTGGACGTCCCAAAGGCGTTGAACTAACCCATGGAAATTTCTTGTCCGAATGCGGCAACGTTGTACAGGGCGCGAGCGACCTCTTCCTCAAACCTGGCGGCTCGACGCTCTTGTTCCTTCCGATCGCGCACGTCTTTGGCCGCATGGTTCAAGTCGGAGCCATCACCGCCGGATTACATCTTGCGCACTGCGGAGATATCGCTCGCTTGCCGATGGACTTGGCATCATTCAAGCCGACCTTCGTTCTTGCGGTTCCTCGCATCTTTGAAAAGGTCTATAACGGCGCCGAATCGCGTGCCGATGAAGCAGGCAAAGGAAAAATATTTCGCAAGGCCGCCCACGTTGCCGTTAAATACAGTGAGGCACTGGATGGACGTGGACCTTCGCCGTTGCTCCGATTGCAACATGGAATCTTCGACAAGCTTGTTTACGCCAAAATTCGCAACGGACTAGGCGGCAAAGTAGAAGCTGCGATTTCTGGTGGCGCGCCGCTCGGAACGCGACTGGGCCACTTCTATCGTGGCGTGGGCATCAATATCTTGGAAGGTTACGGTTTAACGGAAACAACGGCGGGCGCAACATTGAATTTGTCGAGCGAACAACGCGTTGGTTCAGTCGGAAAGCCGCTCCCCGGAACAACTATCAAAATTGCAGATGATGGCGAGGTCTTGATTAAAGGCGCGATCGTGATGCGAGGCTATTGGCAGAATTCAGCCGCGAATGCAGAAGCCCTGGAAAGCGATGGTTACTTCCACTCAGGCGACTTGGGCACATTGGATGAGAATGGCTTCCTGTATATCGTGGGTCGCAAGAAAGAACTTCTCGTCACGGCCGGAGGTAAGAATGTCGCGCCCGCTGTCCTTGAGGATCGACTACGCGCGCACCCATTAGTCAGTCAGTGCATGGTCGTCGGCGACAATAAGCCATTCATCGCAGCGCTGATCACGCTCGACCCAGATGCGGTCAAGGCTTGGGCCGTGACCAACAAGAAGCCAACAACCGCGGTTGCTGACTTAGCAAATGATCCGGCTCTAATCGCTGTCGTACAGACCGCGGTCGATGAGGCAAACAAGGCGGTCAGTCGCGCCGAATCAATCCGCAAGTTCACCATCCTGCCGGGTGACTTCACCATCGCTGGTGGGCAACTGACGGCAAAACTCTCCATTAAGCGCCACGTCGTCAACGAAGAATTTAAATCGGAGATCGAAGCGCTTTTTGCCTAGGCCATCGACCGGCTCCAGCAACGCGCTCAGCCTGATCGGGTTACGTCTCGATTCCATCATTGGCTCACCTGGTTTAACTGCTTCGGCGCGGAGTGAACTCCGCGCTGTGCGCGAAGAGTTAGCGCTCGCAATCATCGATATGAGTAGCCGCGATGTTTTAGGCGCTCTCACCACAGCCGAGATGAAAGTACTTACTCAACTAGCTCGTGGCGTTACGACGAAGGTGATAGCAGACGAGCTATTTCTCTCGGTCGCAACCGTAAAATCTCACTTATCGGGGATTTATCAAAAGTTGAACGTCTCGAGCAGGGCTGAGGCAATCGTGCTCAGTAAACGATTAGGAATGATTAGTTAATTCTGCTCCAAGAGCGCTGCAAACTTTTTGCCCCAGATGTCCCACGACCATTCAGCGCTCACCCACTTATTGCCTGCCTTGCCCATCGCGAGGAGCCGATTTCGATCCGGAAGCAATGCGACAATCGTGTTTGAGATCTCGGTTGGATTTTTTCCGTCGACTAGGAGACCTGTCTCCCCCGACAAGACCGCGTCGGGCGCGCCGCCGGATTTTCCAGCGATGACCGGAATCCCGCAGGCGCTAGCCTCGAGATAGACAATTCCCAGACCTTCGACTTCCAATCCGGCCAATCGTGAACGTGAAGGCATCACAAATAAATCTGCGGCTTGAAAATACTGAGGAAGTTGCGTGTACTGAACCCGGCCAGTAAAAATCACCGACGATTGAAGACCAAGTCGTTCGACCTGCTTGCGTAGATACTTTTCGCGGGGTCCGACTCCAACCAAGACGAGTACCGCTTCGGGTAAACGTTTAACGATATTGGGCATCGCGGCGATAAGCGCATCCTGCCCCTTTCGATGAACCAATCGTCCAACGCACATGATGACGCGCTTATTTTCAATACCCAGTGTGCTGCGGATTTCCGCACCACTTCCTGGCCGAAAATGTTCAATATCGATGCCGGGCGCGATTCGAACGTATTCGGGATGTTCGCCCATTGCAGGCGAGATTGCGCTTCGGGTGAAGTCGCCCAAATATGTCACCGCATCCATTGCATTACCCATTCGGCGCATCGCGAGCGAGAATGGAAAGACCTTGGCCCACCAGACTTCATGGCCGTGCGTAAGTCCAACTATTCGCTTCGCGCCGTTGCGTCGCAGGGTGGGCGCCATCCATGCCAATGGTGCCGTTGCACCAAACCACACCACCGTGGATCCATATTCGCGCATCGTGCGAACCACGCTTCGTGTGACACGAGGGCTAGGGAGAAGTACCTTTGATTTGTCGCGAATAACGATTACACCATGCTCGGCCGCGAGCGCGCTATCAAATTCAGTAGATCCTTCTTGCGCCGATGTGTAGATCACGAGCTCGGAGCCATCTAGATACCGCAACAATCCGAGAATAAAAGTTTCAATGCCACCAGCGCGAGGTCCTAGATCGTTGGTGACGAGCAGAATTCGACGGCTCGAGCTAGCTCCGCTCATTAAATCCGGCGCGCACCGACGTACGGCAAACGACCGAAGTAGCTGCCGAAGGGTTCAACGCGAACCCGCGCACCAGCGTGTGGTGCGTCGACCATCTCTCCACCGCCGAGATAAATTCCAACGTGATCAATCGGGCGTCCAAAAAATACTAAGTCACCCGCTTGCAATGCGTTGCGGGCGATAGATCGGCCGAAGCTGTATTGATAAGCAGCGGAGTGCGGCAAGCCAACGCCTGCTTGAGCGAATGAACGCATCGTCAATCCAGAGCAATCCCAGTAAATGGGACCAGCGGCACCGAAGACGTATCGGTCACCAATCTGTTTAATCGCGTAGCGAAGCGCGGTCGCTCCTCGCCCTGATCCGAGATTGGCCTTTGCGGCTTGTTCGAGCGAATACTTTGTGTCAGCGCTATCTTGGCTGGCAGCAAGCGCGGCTAGACGTTCTTGCTCCGCCTTGGTGAGCGAGTTCAAAAGTGTCTGGACTTGAGCAAGCTTCTTATTCGCCTCTAATTGGCGAGCGACGAATCGATCGTGGGCCGCCTTTGCCAACGCCAACTTGTCACCTACTACCAATGAGGTGGCTTGCAGACGTTGCTTCGCGACGCTGTAACTCTTGAGTTCGAGCGATTTCTTTTTCGTAATAATTTCTAGCGCGCCGGCTTCGTCGAGGTAGAGCTGTGGGTTGGAAGAGAAAAGCAACTGCATGCCCTGGCCCAGTCCACCGTTTTTATATTGCTCGGCCGCGATCGCGCCTAATGATTTTTGATATTGCGAGACGGTCGCTTGGTCGGCAGCAGCCTGGTTCTGAACACTCGATAGTTGGCGGTTGAGGTTGTTCATCTCGACCTGCGCCTGCTGGGCGCTCTCGGCGATCGATGTCGCCTCTTGTTGTAGCTGTAGCACTTGCGCACGGACAGCGTTCAAATCCGCCGCATGGGCGCTCGACGTGGAGTAGCCAATCGAGAGCGAGGCTATGAGAGCGACGCCCAAGTACCGAGCACCGAATCGTCGGATATCCGGTTTGGCTGATGCGCTGCTAGTGACCTTCATAGAGGCGTAAGTATAACCGCCGCATTTTCACGCTTAGCGAGCGCGATATTTGAGCGTTGGCACCATTCCGGCCTCAGCCAATACTGAGAATATTTGTGCGTCACCATCAGTGATCGCAGGCGAGGTCTGGCGAGATTCATTGATCGGGAGAATCTGGAGCAGAACCGTCATCACGCAGTCGTCGCACGAGATGTTTTTGAGGGAGCATGAGTCGCAATCGATTTTCATATACCTACGGTAAATGCGACCACTGACACTAGATTGAGGCCATGACCTGGGTGCGCGCGAACCTTGTAGTGGGTGCGGATGGTTCGACCACAATCGGGGGCACCTCAAACGGGCTCAGCTCCAACCGGGACCGGAGTCGATTTCACGCCATTCGCGGCGAGGCCACTGCATTGTTGATTGGCGGCGAGACCGCTCGGACCGAGCCGTATCGGGTTACCCCGATTCCGCTATTCGTCGTCAGTAGGAGCAAAAACTTGCCCGGCGCCGCCGCAGAGAACCAGAGCGCAATCTTGCTGAATCTAACTCCGCGCGAAGCGATCGCAGAAATCAAGCGACGCGGGTACCAGCGTATCTTGGTCGAAGGTGGCGCTCATTTGTTGACGGCCCTAACGCATGATCACCAAGTGGACGGCATTCATCTCACCCGCACGACGCTTGCGCCACATGAGTCGGTGATTGATTTTCATGAATTACTTCACGGATTCGTCTTGGTTTCAAGCGAATCGATGGGTGACGAGACATTCGAATATTACGAACGAGGTTAACTCCTAGTCGGCTAACTGCCGAGTGAACTAGCCCTACCCGTTGAGCGAGATGAGCGCTACTCCACCAACCGCAAGAAGGATTCCCAAGTACTGAACTTTGTGTAGTCGCTCGAGCAGGAAACGAAATGCCAGCAACGATGTGACGATGGGGAAAAGCGACCCCAAAACCATTGCAATCGAGACCAAGCCCTTTGTCGTGGCAACTCCCAGCAGATAGTTCGCAGCGAAATCGGCGGAACCCAATACAAAAAGCGTACGTACATCTCGAATCGCAAAGCCCCCTACGGTCCGATACCGAGCCGCAATAAAGAGACACATCGTCACTGTAATAAGTCGCATCGACGTCATCGTTAAAAGCGAACTCGTCTTAGACCCTTGTGCCATAAAGGTAAGCGCGGTTCCGAATCCGACCGCCGCACACAGACCAAAAAGGAGTGGCTTCACGGGAAGTTTCTTCACGAGTTCTGGCCCAGAAGCGCAGAACGCTCCCGCCAAAGCGATAACCATTCCCATGTATTGAATGAGATGGGGACGTTCGCCGTGAATAAATGCATAGGCCAACGGAATAATTGCGGAGAGCGAGCTGATCGGCGAAACAACTCCCATCCGTCCCGTCGCTAGCCCGGCGTAAAAAGCAGTGAGTCCAAGAAAGCCCGCAATGCCCGCGCCAATCGCTGGAATGAAATAACCATTCCATGAAAGATTCGGGGCAATCCATGAACCGGATACAAGTACCAAGAAAAGGCCAACAACCAGGCCCATCGCTTGCGAGACTCCCGTCACCGCCAAAGACTTATAGCGCTTCGCGAGATTGCCACCGAGAAAATCGGCGGTGCCCCAAAGAACGCTGGAGAACAGTGCAAGTAGCGATGCCATCGGAGGAGGGTATCTCTTCCTCGCGCCTACCTCGATATCCCGAGAGCTCGCTTTACCATTGAGCAATGGCTATCCCGCGCGAAAAGAGTTTTGATGAAGCGGTCATCGAAATTCGCGCGCTCACTACCCGGGCCGAAATAATTGTCGAGGAAGTCCCCGCTCCCCAGAAATTGGCGCCGTATTCCCTTGCCCTAACTGCCGATTTCGAAGACGACGCTGCGGTTGGTCGATTCGTGCTTTTGCACGATCCCATGGGACAGGACGGTTGGGGCGGTAAATATCGCTGCGTTACCTTTGTACGGGCGGCGGTCGAACAAGAGATGGCGAGCGATGTCCAGGCGATTGAAATCGGCTGGCAATGGCTCGTGGAGTCGCTGGAGAAATTCGGTTGCGATTACTCCGCGACCAGCGGCACCGTCACTCGCACAACAAGCGCTTCGTTCGGAACCCTCATCAATCGCGAAGACGACAACGAGATCGAAATTCGCGCGTCATGGACTCCGCTCTCCGGAAATTTTCTCGCGAATCACGTACGAGCTTGGCTACAGCTCCTTGAACTTTCGGCCGGGGTGCCACCGATTCCGGATGGCGTTTCGCAACTAGCCCGGCCTCGGTGATGAGTAATAGCGAGTTCACCCAACTCAACGTACCTGCCGAGCCCTCCGAACCCACGGCCACTCCGTTACTGGCTCCACGGCACGGTCTTCCCGAACTAGTCACGACTGAAGCGGGATTGCGCGATGTAGTGAGCCAATTGGCGAAGGGGTCAGGGCCAATTGCGATTGATGCAGAGCGCGCTTCAGGATATCGCTACTCGCAGCGCGCGTATTTGATTCAGATTTATCGAGTTGGTGGCGGACTGCATCTCATCGACCCCATCGCTATCGGAGATACATTTCTCTGGGAAGCAATGGGACGAGATTTCGCCGATGTCGAATGGATTATTCATGCAAGTACTCAAGACTTGCCCTGCCTTCGCGAGCTCGGACTCAAGCCACAACGGCTCTTTGACACCGAACTTGGTGGGCGAATAGCTGGATGTGCGCGAGTCGGGCTAGGCGCTCTCACCGAACAATTATTGGGATTGAGTTTGGCCAAAGAACATAGCGCTGTCGACTGGTCGATTCGTCCGCTCAAGAACGAATGGCTTACCTACGCCGCGCTCGATGTCGATGTTCTCGTCGAATTGCGGGACGAAGTCGAGAAGTTATTGCGCGATAGCGGAAAGCTCGAATGGGCGTTGGAAGATTTTGCGGCCATTCTTCAACAGCCGGCAAAGCCTCCCCGGCAAGACCCGTGGCGCCGAACATCAGGTATGCACAAAGTCCGGGACCGACTGACACTCGCGATTATTCGCGACATGTGGCAAGCCCGCGATGATTTCGCCGCTGACATCGATCTCTCTGCTGGTCGGGTCTTCAATGATGATTCGCTGGTTGAGCTCGCGACTAAGCGGCCAAAGGAGATCAACGAATTTGCTCGCATTCTCCAGCGACGTAGTCGAGTAGAGAAGCCGCCCATCGAACGATGGTTTGATGTGTACCGCGCTGCGCTCTTAACGCCGCCCGACAAACAACCAGAGCTACGAACACCGTCCCAAGGTTTGCCGCCAGCAAAGTTGTGGCAGACCCGTAATCCACTTGGATACGCACGACTCACTCACGCCCGCGCCGCGGTTCTCGAGTTGGCCTCCGCGCACAACATCCCCGCCGAAAATCTCATCTCCCCCGATCTTGTGCGAGAAATTTGCTGGCCTGAAAACACCATGACGCTCGATGATGTTCGTGCAAAGCTTGCTGAGCTCGGCGCACGAAGCTGGCAGATCGAGATAGTCGCCCCAGCCCTCACCGCGGCCCGGTTGGAGCGTGAGCCTTTGGTCGTTCCTGAGGCTACGGAGCCAGAGACCGAGAACACAGCCGAGTGAGCCGATTTACGCAACAATCAGGTTGCGTAAATAATCCCCCTCTTCTAGGCTTCAAGGGTGTTGAGCACCTTGCTGATTGCCCTCCGTGAAGGCCTAGAGGCCTCTCTCATGGTCGGCATTCTCGTTGCTTACCTGGTTAAATCCGATCGACGTTCGGCGCTTCCTGCGCTCTGGACCGGCGTTTTTTCAGCGGTCGCGGTGAGTCTTGGATTCGGAGCGCTGCTCTCATTTTCATCACATCATCTGTCTGATCGAGGCGAAGAGTATTTCGCGGGAACGTCCTCGCTATTGGCCGTGGCAATCGTTACCTGGATGGTCTTTTGGATGAAGCGCACTGCTCGAGGTATGCGCCAAGAGCTCCACGGGCGAATCGATGCGGCGTCAAAGAAGCAAGCAGGTTTCATCGCCATCGCGGCGGCGGCTTTCTTCACTGTGGTGCGCGAAGGCTTAGAAACCGCGCTCTTTATCTACTCTGACTTTAAGACGGTATCGAAAAACTCTGGCCCCGCTATTGGTCTGATTCTCGGGCTCGTAGTCGCGATTGGACTTGGTGTAGCGCTCTACCGCCAGACGATCAAAATTAATCTCTCTAAATTCTTCTCGCTAACTGGCGCGGCCCTGATTGTCGTAGCGGCTGGAGTTTTCTCACACGGACTTAATGAATTCCAGAACGTGGGCCTCCTACCTGGAGCCTCGTCGTTCGCGTGGAATTGGGCTCACTCGAGCGGTTCAGTTTTGTCCACGATCTTGGATGGCACTATCGGCATCTCCACCACCCTGACATTTCTCCAACTCATTCTCTGGGCGGTTTACCTCCTCGCGGTTCTTCCTACCTACCTTCGCAAGGCCACGCCCACACCTGCACAGCCTCTGGCAACCGCCGCTAAGTAGCTCTCGCGCTCGACCCAGTCGTTATTCCATTTTTGGCTACTGGCGAGTAACCTAAAGCGCATGAGCGCTAACAATCACCTTCATGACGTCGTTCTCGTAGACGCGGTCCGCACTCCATTCGGCAAGGCCGGCAGTCTCTACGCCGAAACCCGAGCGGACGACATCATGGTGCGCGCACTTCGCGGATTGCTAGAGCGCAATCCCTCGCTTCCACTCGACCAGATTGATGACGTGGCGATCGCGGCCGCAACACAAACCGGAGATCAAGGAATGAATATCGGGCGGAGCGTTGCGCTCTTGGCTGGAATTCCTAACACCGTTCCTGGTTACTCCATTGATCGCTGGTGCGCAGGTGCGATGACCGCGGTCACCACCGTTGCCGGTGCAATCGCGATGGGTCAATACGACATTGCGATTGCTGGTGGAGTTGAACATATGGGACATCATCCGATGGGCGAATTGATGGATCCGAACCCTCGATATCTTGCAGAAAAATTGGTCGACGCCGATGCGCTCGCCATGGGGTCGACCGCTGAACGGTTACATGACAAATTTCCACACCTCACCAAGGCACGCGCGGATGCATACGCGGTCGCTTCTCAGTCCAAAACTGCCGCCGCGTATCAACAAGGAAAAATTCAGCGCGACCTCATTCCCGTAGCCGTTCGCAGTGTTGAACATGGGTGGGGTGTTGCCACCGTTGACGAACCGCCTCGACCAGGCACAACACTCGAAGCGCTCGCTGCTCTAAAAACACCATTCCGTCCCGCCGGTCGAGTTACCGCTGGAAATGCAGCAGGGCTCAATGACGGCGCCACCGTCGCAATCATCGCTAGCGCCGAGAAGGCGCAAGAGCTCGGTCTTCCAGTCAAGGCCCGGATGGTCGGCTTCGCCTTTGCGGGCGTCGAACCAGAAATCATGGGTTACGGCCCCGTCCCTTCGACCATTAAGGCGCTCAAAAAGGCGGGGCTCAGCATTGACGATATTGGTCTCTTCGAAGTGAATGAAGCCTTCGCGATTCAGGTGCTTTCCTTCTTGGACCACTTCGGAATCGCGGACGACGATCCACGAGTAAATATGTACGGCGGAGCAATTGCTGTTGGGCACCCGCTCGCATCATCTGGGGTGCGACTCATGCTCAACTTGGCGCGAGGTTTTGAGGAGCGCCCCGATGTTCGATACGGAATCACGACCATGTGCATCGGTCTAGGAATGGGTGGAACCGTTATTTGGGAGAACCCACACTTCGCCGGAAAGAAGGCATGACGATGAGTACGCTCCCCACAATTTCACTTCCCGAAGGCGCTCCGGAAGAAGTAATCACGCACGCGGTGCTGCGCGAAGTAGATCTCGCGCCATTTGGTGCCACCGGGACGCTCTCACTGATCACTCTCGATAACGGGATGGATCACAATCGACCCAATACCTTTGGTCCCGCATCGTTGCTGGAACTCGATGCAGCAATTGAGAAAGCGTTAGCAAGCACTTCTGTTGCAATTTCCATCACGGGCAAGCCCTTTATCTTCGCCGCCGGAGCTGACCTCTCAGCGCTCTCCTTTATCGATGATCGTTCGCAAGCGATTGCGATTGGAGAACTCGGACACCTGGTCTTCAAGAAACTTCACTCCAGCCCAAAGCCAACATTTGCCTTTATCAATGGCTTGGCACTCGGCGGCGGATTAGAAGTCGGACTGCATTCTCAGTATCGAACCCTCGCCTCCACCGCGTTCGTAGCCCTACCCGAGGTCTTTCTCGGACTCGTGCCCGGTTGGGGTGGCGCAACAATTCTGCCAAAACTGATCGGACCAGAGCGCGCGGTTCAGGTAATCATTGGCAACGCGTTAAACAACAACACCATGATGCGAGCTAAAGATGCGCTTGGCCTCGGGGTCGTGGACGCGGTCTTTGAACCCGCTGACTTCTTAGAAAAGTCGATTGCCTTCGCAGCCGATGTTGTCAGCGGCAAAAAAATCGTATCGCGCACGGACTACTCCGCGGACTCGGCCGCATGGGATACGGCAATCGCCACGGGTCGCGCACTCGTCGCCAAGAAATATGGCGGCGCGGATATTGCTGCGCCTCGGATGGCGCTCGAACTCATCGCCGCCGCTCGAACCAATTCATTCGACGCGGGCTTTGCGGCCGAAGAAAATGCCCTAGCGGATTTGAATATGAGCGATCCATTGCGGGCTTCCATCTACGCCTTCAATCTGATTCAGAAGAAGCGTAAAAAGGTCGAAGGCGCCCCTAAAGCGGCGCTGGCGCGAAAGGTGACGAAGGTTGGTGTCGTTGGCGCCGGCCTGATGGCTTCCCAACTCGCCTTGATTCTCCTGCGCAATCTCAAGACTCCGGTCATCATTACCGATCTTGATCAAGAGCGGGTGGAAAAGGGCCTGGCATACATCCGTGGCGAATTGCAGAAGCTGGTCGAAAAGCGACGCATGAGCCCAGAGAGCGCGGCTTGGCTTTCATCGATTGTTTCGGGCACCACCAACAAGTCTGACTTTGCCGGTTGTGACTTTGTCATCGAGGCGGTCTTTGAAGACCTTCAGGTCAAAATCGACTTGTTCAACGAGCTCGAAAAGGTGGTCTCGCCTGAATGCGTGCTGGCCACTAACACTTCCTCGCTCTCGGTAACCAAAATGTCGCACGGTCTTGCTCATCCCGAGCGGGTGATTGGATTCCACTTCTTCAACCCCGTAGCCGTCATGCCGTTGCTGGAGATTGCCCGAACCGAATCAACCGACGACGCCACTACCGCAACAGCTGTTGCTGTCGGCAAAGAACTGAAGAAGACGATGGTTATCGTCAAGGACTCTCCCGCGTTCGTCGTTAATAGATTGCTCACACGGTTCATGGGAGAAATCACCGATGCAATTGATGAAGGCACGCCGCCTGAGGTTGCTGACGCCGCGATGATTCCGCTCGGCCTGCCAATGACCTCATTGGAACTTCTTGGTTTGGTTGGTCCAGCTGTCGCTTTGCATGTTGCAGAGACTCTGCATGCCAACCTGGGCGATCGTTACCGCATCTCCCCCACGATGCAAGCCTTTGTAAAAGAAGGGGTGAAAACTTTCTACATCAAGAATGAAGACGGATCGCGGTCAGTTAATCCGGCTGCGGCCGCGCTGGTTCACGCCGGAAATAAGCCGAGCACTGTAGAACAAGTTCGCGAGCGCGCTCTTAAGGCGCTTGCGAGCGAGGCCCGGATGATGTTGGACGAAGGCGTTGTCTCCTCGCCAGCCGAAATTGATTTATGCATGTTGTTGGGATGCGGATGGCCGCTGCATCTCGGCGGCATCTTGCCGTATCTCGATCGAGAAGGCGTTAGCGAGAGTGTGACTGGCCAGAGGTTCCATCCTGCTGGCGTTGCGTCACTTCCTGTACGGGCGTAAACCCCGAATCCTTGATCGCGCTGCTCCATGCCACGAGCTCGCGCGTGATGTTCTGGGTTGTGATGCCTAAGTCTTGGAGAATTTCAGCGCGCTTTGAATGCTCAATAAATTCAAGCGGAACACCAATCGAATGAATCGGAACTTGCACGCCCGCGTCGCGGAAGAGCTCGCTGATGGTGCTCGCGATTCCACCGTGACGAATTCCATCCTCTACTACAACAACGCTCTTGTAACGCTCTGCCATTGTGACGAGCGAGGCTGGTAGCGGCTTCACCCAACGAGGATCGATCACGGTTACTCCGACGCCTTCGCGATAAGCCTGGGACGCCGCCTCGACCGCGACCGTCGCCATTGATCCAATGCTGACCAGAAGAACATCGGCGCTCTCGCCGCGATACAAGACGTCGATGCCATCGCGTCGTTCGAACGCTGGAATATCAGCATTAACCGCTCCCTTTGGGAAGCGCACCATCGATGGCGCATCGTTAATTGCCAGTGCTTCGTTGAGGGTCTCGCGCAATCTCGACGCATCACGCGGTGCAGCCACGTGCATCGTCGGAACTATTCCCGTGAGCGCTAAGTCCCAAATGCCGTGATGCGAAGGACCATCGTCGCCGGTTACACCAGCACGATCTAATACGAAGGTCACGCCAGCCTTGTGTAAAGCGACATCCAACAACAGTTGGTCGAAGGCGCGGTTCAAGAAGGTGGAATAGACCGCGACCACCGGGTGCAACCCGGCAAAGGCCATACCAGCCGCGCTGGTGACCGCATGTTGCTCAGCGATGCCGACGTCAAAGGTGCGATCCGGGAATTTCTGTTGGAATTGATCAAGTCCGGTCGGCCCGAGCATCGCAGCCGTAATCGCGACAACATCCGCGCGCGACGTTCCGATCTTGACTAGCTCTTCGGCAAAAATGCTGGTCCACGTGGCGGCCGACTTAGAAAGTGGAACACCGGTCTCGGGATCGACAATGCCCACCGCGTGGAATTTTTCGGCCTCGTCATTAACCGCAGGCGCGTGTCCGCGTCCCTTCTCGGTTATGGCATGAACGATGACTGGCTCGCCGAAATTCTTTGCGTGTTGGAGCGCGGTTTCTAGCGCTTCAATGTTGTGACCATCGACTGGTCCAACATATTTCAAACCAAGGTCCTCGAACATGCCCTGCGGCGCGACGATATCTTTAATTCCCTTTTTAACTCCGTGCAGGGTTTCGTAAATTGGAGCGCCAACAACCGGAGTCTTTTCGAGCACGCCTTTACCCCAGTCGAGGAAGCGCTCGTAGCCACTCGTCGTGCGAAGGGTCGAAAGATATGTAGCTAGGCCACCAATGGTGGGCGAATAGGATCTCTCGTTGTCGTTGACCACGATGACCAAACGAAGATTGTTGGCCGAAGCAATGTTATTGAGCGCTTCCCATGACATTCCGCCGGTAAGTGCACCATCGCCGACAAGAGCAACCACGGTCCGATCCTTGATGCCCTGTACCTTGAAGGCGCGCGCGATGCCGTCGGCCCACGAAAGCGCGGTCGATGCGTGCGAATTCTCAATTACATCGTGTTCGCTCTCGCCCCGATTGGGATAGCCGGCTAAACCACCACGTTGGCGAAGCGCGTCGAAACCTTCAGCGCGGCCGGTGAGAATCTTGTGCACATAGCTTTGATGGCCGGTATCAAAAACGAGAACATCCTTCGGAGACTCAAAAACTCTGTGCAGAGCGATCGTCAGCTCGACGACACCAAGATTTGGTCCCAGGTGCCCGCCAGTTTTGGATACCTTCTCAATGAGGAAGGAGCGAATCTCGGCCGCCAAAGTGTCGAGCTCGGAATAGCTATGCCCGAGCAGGTCACGAGGCCCGCCAATCGATTCCAACATAGGCAGATTCTAGTTGAGCAGGTCTAAAGCAGCGAGCGTAGGACGTACTGCATGATGCCGCCGTGGCGATAATAATCGGCCTCACCTGGCGTATCGATGCGTACGAGCGCGCGGAAGGTCTTCTCCCCCGCCTTCACCGTGACGTGCTTTGGCGTCGCACCTTTATTGAGCTCTTCAATGCCGGTTATCTCAAATACTTCGTCGCCCTTTAGGCCGAGTGAGGCAGCGCTTGAACCCGATTCGAATTGCAAAGGAAGAACGCCCATGCCAATCAGGTTCGAGCGATGAATGCGTTCAAAAGATTCGGCGATAACAGCACGAACGCCGAGTAGCGCCGTTCCCTTTGCGGCCCAGTCGCGTGATGAACCCGAACCGTATTCTTTGCCCGCCAAAATTACGAGTGGAACACCTGCGGCTTGGTAGGCCATCGATGCGTCATAAATAGTCTCTTGCGCTCCACCATTGAGGAAGTTGCGGGTAAATCCGCCTTCGACGCCATCGAGCAGAAGATTTTTCAGACGAATGTTGGCAAAGGTGCCACGAATCATTACTTCGTGATTACCGCGGCGCGATCCGTATGAATTGAAATCTGATCGAGCGATTCCGTGTTCTGCCAAGTACTTACCGGCAGGAGAATCCGCCTTGATATTTCCGGCCGGTGAAATATGGTCAGTGGTGACCGAATCGCCAAGGATGGCCATGACTCGAGCGCCGTGAATATCTGTCACAGGCTGTGGGTTACGTGGCATGCCTTCAAAGTACGGCGGCTTGCGAACGTATGTGGAGTTGGAATCCCACTCGAATGTTTTTCCGGTCGGAGTATCAAGCGACTTCCAACGGTGATCACCTTCGAAGACGGAGGCGTAATCCTTGGTAAACATCTCGGAAGAAATCGCCGAATCAACAACGCTCTGAATTTCTTGTGCGGATGGCCAGATGTCCTTCAGGTACACCGGCTTTCCATCCGAACTGGTGCCGAGCGCATCATTCTCAAAATCGTGATCCATAGTGCCGGCCAACGCGTACGCAACAACCAGCGGTGGCGAAGCGAGGTAATTCATTTTTACATCAGGGCTAATGCGACCCTCGAAGTTGCGATTACCCGACAGCACGGCCGAGACTGCTAAATCGTTCTCGTTAATTGCCTTGCTAATTTCTACTGGCAAAGGACCAGAGTTGCCGATACATGTGACGCAGCCATAACCGACCAGGTTAAAACCGAGTTGCTCCATATAAGTCGTCAGGCCAGCTCGATTGTAATAATCGGTGACAACCTTTGATCCCGGCGCCAAGGTTGTCTTCACCCAGGGCTTACTGCGCAAGCCGAGTTCGACCGCCTTCTTAGCAAGAAGCGCCGCCCCAATCATGACGCTTGGGTTGGAAGTATTAGTGCACGATGTGATGGATGCGATGACAACGTCACCGTTCTTAACCGTAGTTGCGTTGCCATTTACGGCTGCAGGGATTGCGGTTGAAGCGGTCTTCTCAGAGAAGTACGACGGTGAAATCTTTTCGTAGGCCGACTTGGCGCTGGAAAGCGAGATCCGATCTTGTGGCCGCTTTGGACCAGCAATTGATGGAACAACGGTGCTCAGATCTAGCTCGAGTGATTCTGAGAAGCGAGGTGTATGCGATGGGTCGTGCCACATGCCATTCACCTTGGCGTACTTCTCCACAAGTTCCAGCTCTGATGCAGTGCGGCCAGTGAGTTCGAGGTAGCGAAGCGTCTCTTCATCGATAGGGAAGATGGCGCAGGTCGATCCGTATTCGGGCGACATGTTTCCGATGGTGGCGCGGTTGGCCATCGGAAGCGCAGAAACTCCTGGGCCATAGAACTCGACGAACTTTCCAACGACCCCGTGCTTACGGAGCATCTCGGTAATCGTGAGAACGAGGTCGGTCGCGGTTGTGCCAACCGGCATCTGACCGTTGAGCTTAAATCCAACAACGCGAGGAATGAGCATCGATACTGGTTGACCCAGTAGCGCAGCTTCGGCTTCGATGCCGCCGACTCCCCAACCTAAAACGCCGAGACCGTTCACCATGGTTGTGTGGGAATCTGTTCCGACGACGGTATCTGGATAGGCACGAAGAACTCCGCCCACGGTGCGAGTCATGACGACACGGGCTAAGTACTCAATATTTACCTGGTGGACGATGCCGGTGCCGGGCGGAACAACCTTGAACTCATCGAATGCTGTTTGGCCCCAGCGTAGGAAGCGATAGCGCTCACGGTTTCGCTCGTATTCGATATCTGTGTTCTGCTCAAAAGAATCCTTCGTTCCGAAGACATCGGCAATGACCGAGTGATCGATGACGAGTTCGGCAGGGGCCAGCGGGTTGACCTTTGATGGGTCACCGCCCAAATCCGCAATCGCCTCGCGCATTGTTGCCAAGTCGACGATGCATGGAACGCCAGTAAAATCCTGCATGATCACGCGAGCAGGTGTGAATTGAATTTCGGTATCTGGCTCCGCGCTTGGATCCCACGAGGCCAACGCCTTAATTTGTTCAGCGGTGATATTCGCGCCGTCTTCAGTGCGCAGTAGATTTTCCAGGAGCACCTTGAGGCTGAATGGCAACGACGCCGCACCATCAAGCTTGGTGATATCAAAGATTTCGTAGGTCTTGCCCGCGGCCTCGATGGTTGACTTGGCGTTAAACGAGTTCTTGCTCATGCCCCAATCTTAGCCACGCACAAAGCGGGCAACGCATTCCACGTGCTGGGTCATTGGGAAGAGATCGAAGCCCACAAGGTGATCCAAGTGGTAACCCGCATCTTCCAAGAGACGTGCGTCACGCGCCAACGAAGCCGGGTCGCACGAGACATAGACAATCACCCGCGGCTTTTTTGCGACCATGGCCTTCACAACCATGGCGCCAGCACCGGTCCGTGGTGGGTCGAGCAAAATTGCGTCGATCCGAGAGATTAACGGCAGCTTCTGTTCGACTCGTCCGGGATGAATTACCAAATGCTTTTCGGCGGCAAACATTTTGCTCGCGTCCAATGTTGCGCGATGGCTCGACTCAACCAAGTGCACCTTTCCACCAACGCCAACTTGATCAAGCATTGGCCCAGTGAACAGCCCAACTCCCCCGTACAGATCCGCGACATGGTCACCATTGCGCAGAGCCAACAAATCTATCGCGCGCTTTAGTAATGTGGTCGGCGCGTTCTTATGTGCCTGCCAGAACGAAGTAGGAGAAATCTCGTATTCGTAGGAATCTACCTTTTCATGAAGTTGGGTAGCACCCGAAATCGATCGGCCACCGCGCGAAACATTCATCTCGCCCGTGCCCGAGACCGCGACTTCTAAGCGGTCGTCGCCCTTCCACGAGCGCTGAAAAAATTCCGGCTTATCCATCGCCTCGACCGCGATCAAGCACTTATCGATTTCGATGACCTCATTGCTGCGCGACGAGTAGAGACCCGGTTTGCCGGAAGGAGAAATGGCGAAATCCATTCTGGTCCGCCAATGCAATCCATCTGCCGGGTCTACCCCAATCACATCGAGATCGAGTTCAATCTTGGCAAGACGCGAGAATTGCTCGCGCACGACCGCGCGCTTAAGTTCGCGCTGATAATCAATATTCACGTGCTGGAAATCGCAGCCGCCGCACAATCCCGGGCCAGAGAAGCGACATGGTGGTTCGACACGTTGCGGCGACGGTTCAAGAATTTCAATCGCATCCCCGCGGGCTAATTTCGATGACACAGAGGTAACGTCAACCACTACTTTTTCATCGGGCAGCGCGTGTCGTACGAAGATGACTTGTCCCCCATGTCGGGCAACAAAGTGGCCGCCGTGAGCAACCGGGCCAACGACAAGAGTGAGTCGATCGCCTACCTTCAGAGTGGCGGCGTCGACGTTTTCCATGAGGCTAACCTAATGGGTGTAAGTTGTGCCCGTGCACATCGTGATTATGGGATGCGGTCGAGTCGGTTCTGGGCTAGCCAAAGAGTTAGAGGCGGCGGGCCACAGCATCTCCATCATTGATCAGAGTCGTGAAGCCTTCCGCAGGTTAGGCGCCGACTTCAAAGGACATACCGTTGCAGGCGTTGGTTTCGACCGTGAGATTTTGCTCGAGGCCGGAATCGAAAAGGCCGATGCCTTCGCCGCGGTCTCCAATGGTGACAATTCAAATATTTTGGCGGCTCGCGTAGCTCGCGAAACGTACGGTGTGCAAAATGTTGTTGCTCGAATCTACGATCCGGCCCGCGCTGAAATTTATCAGCGGCTAGGAATTCCAACTGTGGCCACCGTTCTTTGGACCACGGATCAAATTATTCGCCGCCTGACTCCGGTTGGCGCGCGATCGGAATGGCAAGACGCCAGCGGTGTTGTACAACTAACCGAGGTTCATCTCTCATCGGATTGGTACGGCCAGCCCGTGCATCTGATTGAGGCAAATACACCAGCGCGGGTAGCATTTTTAACCCGTCTTGGCGAAGGCATGATTCCGAGTGAAAATACCGTTCTGCAAGAGGGCGACTTGGTTCATGTGATGGTGAAGAACTCAGAGCTCGCTGTCGTGGAAGCCGCGCTCGCTAAATCTCCGGAAGAGGCATAACCGTGAAGGTCGCAATCATCGGAGCCGGTAACGTCGGTCGAGCCATCGCCCGAGAATTGATCGGAAACGGTCATCACATTTTGCTTATCGACCGCGACCCCAAGGCGCTCAAGATGGATAGCGTTCCCACGGCTGAATGGCTGCTTGCTGATGGTTGTGAAATTACTTCGCTCGATAACGCGAAACTCGATCAATGTCAGGTCCTGATCGCTGCAACCGGCGATGACAAGGTCAACCTCGTAGCGTCATTGCTCGCGAAGACCGAATACGGTGTCCCCCGCGTCGTGGCTCGTGTCAATCATCCGAAGAATGAATGGTTATTCGATAGCTCGTGGGGTGTGGATGTTGCGGTATCAACGCCTCGCATCATCGCCGCCATCGTTGAAGAGGCCGTGAGCGTCGGTGACGTGGTGCGACTCTTCTCGCTTCGCCGCGGCGAGGCGAGCTTGGTGGAAATCACGCTTCCCGATGGCGCAAGCGCATGCGGCAAGACAGTCGGCGAAGTTGAGCTACCCGAGAATGCCACTTTGGCAGCCATCGTTCGTGACGGTCGAGTCATTACTCCGCACGCGCACGACATGTATTCGGCCGGCGATGAATTGCTCTTTGTCGCCACCGCAGAAGCGGAAGAGAATCTCAAAGCCTGCTTTATCCAGGCCTAAATCACTCAACCGTTCTTAACCGTAGGCACCTTGCGAATTATCAACCAGCTCCACCAACCCACCAAGAAGAAGAGTGGATAACCCATAGCTAACCGGGCGGTGCCCAACCAGTTCAGTTGATTTGCTCGGTAGAGCGGATATTGAATCGCAAGACGCGAAACAAATAGCCCCACCCATAACCAACTGGCTTTCAGGTAAACGCCCTTACGTTCCGGCGATTTACGCCAAGCAAAATTTTCGCCCAGGATTGGCCCGAGCATTACGCCAAGCAATGGCCAACCCGCAATATTGGCGACCGCGTAAGCAATTCCGTACGCAAAATTTGTAATGAGGCCAGGCAAGTAGAAGTCGCGCGCGTGCCCTGTGCTTCGAGAAAACCAAGCGCAGACCGCTACTCCGATAATCCCAGATAGCGCGTGCTGCAAGGTTTCGCGACGAACAAGTCGCAAAAGTGTCAACAGCCCGGATAGTACGAGCGCATACGTGGTTGACTTGTTGAGGCTATGCGAGAAATTAAATGTCAGAAGGAATACCAACGTGGGAAGACCGGAGTCAATCAGGCCCTTTTTCCCGCCCAGCGCGGAGACCACCTTCTTTTGATCGTCCTCGTGCCCGTCGTAAGCATTCGTCGACATCATGCACTTCCCCGTCCGGTCGATCCAAATCCACCCGAGCCACGCTCGCTGCCGGGCAACTGTGTTACTTCAACAAAGTCTGCGTGCTCCACTTTTTGGATGACCAATTGTGCAATTCGGTCACCTTTCGAGAACGAGATCGCTTCGCGCGGATCGTGGTTGATTAAAATGATTTGCAGCTCGCCCCGATATGCCGCGTCAACCGTGCCCGGCGTATTGACCATCGATACCCCATGCTTAATTGCCAAGCCGGAACGTGGATGCACAAAGGCCGCGTAACCGTTGGGAAGTGCGATGCTAAGGCCGGTTGGAATAAGCGCGCGTTCGCCCGGCTGTAATGTGAAATCAATTCGCGTGGCGATGTCGGCGCCAGCATCGCCGGGCTTACCGTACTTAGGAAGCGGCACGGAGGGATCAAGCCGTGTAATCAGAACTTGCACTGAACTCATGCTTATGGGTTAATCTCAAAGTCAGGGTCGACGAATGCCAAGAGTTCCGGATGCGCCGTTACGTGATCGATATAGGCCTTGGGCGCATTCTCTAAGAAGTGTTTCATTGGGACGATCACAAAGAGAGCACTTGCTTTCACGGCGAGCGGCCCATCCGGCGAACCGATTCGGCCCTCGGCAGAGCTGTAGACCTTTCGGCCTTGCTGACCCGTTATTTCTGCGGTTATGTGAAGCTCGGTACCAATCGGCACTGGGAGAAGAAAATCCGTTTCCAGTCGAGCTGTAACCGCTGGTGCTCGCAACAACCACATTAACTTTCCGAGCGCCTCGTCGAATGCGAGCGAGAGCAATCCGCCGTGCGCTAAACCGGGCGCGCCTTGATGGTTATCCGTAACCGTGAAGACCGCGGTCAGATTTTGTCCCTCACCAGCATGAGCAATCAAATGAAGCCCAGTCGGATGAAGCTCGCCACAACCAAAGCAATGTCCAAAGTGCGAAGGAATCTGAGTTCCTGGCGCCGGTGCCTTTGGATGGCGCGGTGGAACGACTGCGCCTTCCGGAGGAATTGTGCTGGGTACGCGACTCATATCCGAAGGGTATCGTTCGGAGCATGAACCGCCACAAGGATTTGGACTATGGCGTCGCTCTCTATCAAGAAGTTATGGCTCCCCCCGTATGGGTCTGGCTGCTCTTCTTCTTTCTCTTCGGTTCCATGAGCCTCGCGGTATGGGCCGCGATCGGAGTAGTGCCAACCGTCATTGTGTCGATACTGGAATTTGCACTCATGATTCTTATGGCGCGCTCCTTTGTCCTGCGGATCACCGTCACGAAAGGATGGTTTCTCGTAGGTCGGGCCGCGATTGAACGTGCCTTTATCCATGAGTTCACGCCGCTTGATTCCGACGCGACGCGAGCGGCTCGCGGACCAAAGGCCGACCCAGCCGCCTTTCTCGCCATTCGGTTCTGGGTGCCTGGCTCAATCAAGGTAGCGATTCGCGACGCCCGAGACGCCACACCGTATTGGTTGATCAGTACAAAAAAAGGAACCGAGCTAGCGAAATTGCTCGCTAACCCGGTTCATTAAGGGTGATTTAGTTAGTTATTAATCGCAGTCTTTACAGACGGCCTTTGCGCCGGTACCTCGCGCTAGTTGAGTTATGTGATGCACCAAGAAACAGCGAGAACAGGTGAACTCGTCCTCTTGCTTCGGTACAACTCGTACGGTTAATTCTTCGCCAGAAAGATCGGCGCCGGGAAGTTCGAGGTTTTCTGCGGCCTCTTCCTCATCGATATCGACCTGACCGGATTGAGCATCGGCTCGACGAGCTTTTAGCTCTTCGAGTGACTCTTCATGTAACTCTTCATCCGTTTTTCGCGGTGTGTCGTAATCGGTTGCCATGGGGCGGATACTGTCCTATTCCTGGAGGTTATGCCTAATCAACCGCGGGCGTGTCGGAAATATTCCCTCAGGTCATAAAACGGTGAGCAAACCGCTCGGTGGAGCCGATTACTGGAGGCGGAGCGGTTCCTGACCGCGAGCGACTAACCGCTCGAAATGGTGTTCCCGCTTTTCATTGAACTTCTCGACATCTGCCGCGGCCTGATCCAACCAGGCGGCGAGTTCGTTCCGGGCGGTTTCACCCTCGGCGTTAAGGCCAGTCACTTCAAATAGATTCCATGCGCGAAGCACAGGTTGGACTACGTCATTGAGATGAAGGTCTAAATCGTAAATGCCAGCGAGCGCAATCTGAACAGATTTGCGACCCCAGCCAGGCATTCCTGCGCCCGGCATTTGGAAGTTGGTGACGACGTCTTTGATCGCAACCATAGCCGCGTTTGGCTCGAGTTCAATCGCCGCGCCCAAGAGGTTTCGGTAGAAGAGCATGTGGAGATTCTCATCCAGGGCCACGCGCGCCAACATACCTTCGCATACCTCGTCATTAGAGATGCGACCGGTGTTGCGGTGCGAGATACGCGTCGCCAACTCTTGGAAAGAAACGTAGGCAACGGTGTGCAACATGTCATTGTCATACGGCGTTTCATACCCGACCTGCATATGAGCCATTCGCAAGTCTTCCAATTCGTTGGGATCGACTCCACGAGTTGCCATCAAATAGTCACGAAGCACGATGCTGTGGCGCGCCTCCTCGGCGGTCCAACGATTAATCCATGTGTTCCAAGCGCCATCGCGGCTCATGGAAAGGGCGATTTCGGTGTGATAACTCGGAAGGTTATCTTCGGTCATCAAGTTGAGAACGAGTGAATCCTGCGCAACCGTGGTGAGCTTTGAATCTTTTGCTTCCCACGCGTCGCCGTTGAGTGGACCCGCAAAGGTGCGGCCCTCGCTCCATGGGACGTACTCGTGTGGATACCAATCTTTAGTGGTCGCGATATGTCGATCGAGTTCCTTTGCGACTACCGGCTCCAAATCCCGAATCAGACGGGTTTGAATCATGGGATCAATGCTGGCCATGAACGAACCGTACTGTACGGACGGCGGTTACTCGCCAGTTAAGCGGCGCAATTCTTCCGTTCTTCGGAGTGCTTGTGAGTGCCTCCACTCATTAATCAGGCGATGATTGCCCGACATAAGCACATCCGGGACTTCAAGGCCGCGCCACACTGGTGGCTTGGTGTAGTTCGGATATTCAACCAACGAACCATCCTCGCTCTTTAAGGTGTGCGATTCCTCGGTGAGCGATTCCGGGTTTCCGATAACACCAGGGATTAACCGAATAATCGCTTCCATAATTACCAACGTCGCCACCTCCCCACCGCCGAGGACATAGTCGCCAATCGAAATTTCGTGAACTCTAAAATTAGGTTGAGTTTTGTAGTAATCGGTTACCCGAATGTCGATGCCTTCGTATCGGCCATTGGCAAAGATGATGTGTTCGGAATCGAGAAATTTCTCGGCTAGCGCTTGCGTGAATCGCTGGCCAGCGGGAGTAAGAACAATCAGGTCGTGCACGGGTGCCGCGCTTTGTTGCGCGCTTTCGTCAATTGCTAGCCCCCACGGCTCTGGCAACATCACCATGCCGGCGCCACCGCCGTATGGAGTGTCGTCCACCGTCTTATGGTTGTCGGTGACATACGAGCGTAGATCCTGAATCCCGATCTCAATCAAACCCGACTTCTTCGCCTTCCCGATCAACGAAAGATCAAGCGGCGCGAAGTAATCCGGAAAAATGGTAATCGCGTCGAATCTGCGCTTATTCATCAAGCAATCCTTCTGGCGGCGTAATCGTGATGACCTTATTTTCAACGTCGATTTCCGGCACGATTTCTAAGACGAATGGAATGAGGATTTCACGTCCGTTGTGATTGACCGCCAACAAGTCTTGCCCAGGAAGCTGAACCAAATCGGTCATGATTCCGACCTCAATCCCCGCGTCGGTAACAACCCGACAACCGAGGAGCTCTTGGATATGAAAGTTATCGTCATCCCCGCCTTCGGAGATGTCTACGTCGGCGAGCAAAAGAACGTCGCGCAATTTTTCAACCGCGGTTCGATCTTTCACTTCTTTAAAGCTCAGCAACAGAGTGCCATTGTGATTGCGGACCGATGAAATAGTTAGCGGACCAAACGTTGAAGGCTCGGTCACAAGGACCGAGCCGACTATGAAACGCTCTTCTGGTAAATCCGTGCGGACTTCGATTGTTGCTTCGCCGTTAACGCCATGGGCGCGCCCGATACGAGCTACGACAAGCAGCATCAGTGAGTGCTAGTGAACTAGCGAGCCTCGTCGGTTTCGATGAGATCAACGCGAACCGAACGTCCTGCGAGAGCAGAGACAACGGTGCGAAGCGCACGCGCGGTGCGACCATTACGACCGATTACCTTGCCGATGTCATCAGGATGCACGCGAACTTCCAGCGTTGTGCCACGACGGTGGTTCTTCTCCGTAATGACGACATCCTCTGGATTGTCGACGATACCTTTAACGAGGTGTTCTAACGCCTCATCAATCATCGTTATTCAGCAGCCTCTTCAGCAGCAGGTGCTGCCTCTTCGGCAACTGCCTCAACGACTGGTGCTTCTTCGACAGCAGGTGCTGACTCTTCGGCTGCAGTTTCAACAACAGGAGCTTCTTCGGCTACTGGAGCGGCTTCTTCAACGGCTGGAGCAGATTTAGCGGCCAACTTCTCGGCGGCCTTCTTCTTCATCGTTGTTGCGCCATCCTTTGGCTCATTCATCGCATCCTTAACGGCTGCTTCGTAAGCAAGACGCTTCTCAGGCTTTGGTGCAGCAACGCGAAGTGTTCCTTCGGCGCCAGGCAAGCCCTTGGCCTTCTGCCCGTC
>Ga0214164_1000361_pt1 | contig 30100 bp, 22 predicted proteins | sample TroBogepilimnion_13_FD_153003 | JGI IMG/M metagenome (GOLD analysis project Ga0214164, IMG submission 153003) | Freshwater microbial communities from Trout Bog Lake, WI - Practice 03JUN2009 epilimnion v4 | ecosystem: Environmental > Aquatic > Freshwater > Lake > Epilimnion/Euphotic zone ...
CGGTAAGTGATTATGTGCGTAAATTTTTCAAGGATGAGCGGCTGGTTATGCTGATGGAATTTCCGGTATTGTTTTTAGGTGCCATGGCGCAACAGATACCTGCATTGTACAGCCTCATGAATTATGCTGCATTATCGCTGGGCACCTGGTACCCCATAGGCGGCATGGCCGAAATACCCAAAGCAATGCAAAATCTGGCATCAGATTATGGCGTAGATTTTATAACGGGTTGCGAAGTCACTAAAATAAATATTGGCTCAAATAAGGCAAGCAGTATTTCTTCGGGTAAAGGGGAATACAGAACAGATGGCATAATAGCAACAGGCGATTATCATTACACCGAACAACATTTATTGGAAAAACAATATCGCAATTATGACGAAGCTTATTGGGATAAAAGGACATTGGCACCTTCTTGCCTGATTTTTTATATAGGAGTAAATAAAAAAATCAAGAAGCTGATACACCATAATCTGTTTTTTGATGCACCATTCAATACGCATGCCGAAGATATTTACAAGGATCCTAAATGGCCCGAAAACCCGTTGTTTTATGCCTGCTGCCCTTCAAAAACTGATGCAACGGTAGCTCCGGAAGGGATGGAAAACCTGTTTTTATTGATACCTGTTGCTCCCGGACTAACGGATACCGAAGCGGAAAGGGAAAAATACTATGGCAAGATCATAAAACGACTCGAAGCCTTTTGTGGTGAGGAAATTTTACAGAATATCATTTACAAAAGAAGCTATAGCATCAATGATTTCGTAAATGATTATCATGCTTATAAAGGTAATGCCTATGGGCTTGCAAATACCCTGCGGCAAACTGCAGTACTGAAACCAACTTTGAGGAATAAAAAAATTAAAAATCTCTTTTACGCAGGCCAGCTTACTGTTCCGGGGCCAGGGGTGCCACCCGCGCTCATATCTGGTCAGGTGGCAGCCGGACAATTGCTGAATTATTTAAACACCAAACAATGAAACACATTTTCGATGACGTGTCTTATGCATGCAGCAAATTGACAACAAAAGCTTACAGTACCAGCTTTTCGCTGGGCATCCGGTTTCTGGGCAAGAAGCTTCATGACCCTATCTATGGCATATATGGCTTCGTGCGCTTTGCCGATGAAATTGTAGACACATTTCATGATTATGATAAGGAAGAATTGCTGGAAGAATTCAGGCACGAAACCTGGCTGGCAATTGAGCGGAAAATCAGCATTAACCCCATACTTAACAGCTATCAGTATGTGGTAAACAATTATGGCATCAGTACAGATCTCATTGAACGTTTTTTTGAAAGTATGGAGGCCGACCTTAGAATAACATCCCATACCAAGGCATCTTATGAGCAGTATATTCTTGGATCGGCAGAAGTTGTCGGGCTTATGTGCCTTAAAGTTTTCACCGAAAACAACGATGAACTGTATGAGGAATTAAGACCGGCTGCCATGAAGCTGGGCAGTGCTTTTCAGAAAGTAAATTTCCTGAGAGATATTAATGCCGACTATAAGGTATTGGGCAGAACTTACTTCCCCGATGTAAATTTTGAAAGGTTTACGGCGCGGGAAAAAGAACAGATTCAGGAGGATATTGAAAATGATTTTGTACAGGCTCTTGCCGGAATTAAAAAATTGCCGCCAAATGCACGAAGGGGTGTTTATCTTGCATATTATTATTACAGGAAGTTGTTTTTAAAAATCAAAAAAACACCTGCAGAGAATGTAATGCATGAGCGGATAAGAATTCCGGATTACAAAAAAGTAAGCCTGATGTTTCAGTCTGTTTTAAGGCACCAATTAAATATGTTATGAGACTGCTGATCATTGCTCTTATTTCATTAACCAGTATTCCGTCATCGGGTAAAATTATGGGCAGCTTAGAACTCAGAGAACTTTATTATAATGCGCATACGGGTAAAGCAGCAGCAAATAAATTCTTCAGAGAAATGGACAATCTTAAAACAGAAAAGGACCCTGTTATCATTTGCTACAGAGGAATGTCGTGGCTGATGATGGCCAGCCATACCCTAAATCCGTTTACGAGATGGGCCGATTTCTGCAAAGGAAAGGACCTCATTGAACTGGCAATAAATAAAGAACCCGGTAATGTTGAAATGCGGTTTTTGCGGTTTTGTATTCAAACCAATATTCCGGCATTTCTCAGCTATCACTCCTCTGAAGAAACCGATAAAAAAATGATGATTAAAGAATGGCATAACATTACTGACAAAGACCTTAAAATCAGGATCAGAAATTATCTGGTGCAATCTGGCTTTTGCAGTACAATAGAAAAAAAAGTATTTTATGAATGAATGGGTAGTACTGGTAGACGACAACGATAACGAACAAGGGGTAATGCCCAAACTGGAAGCACACGAAAAAGGGGTGCTGCACAGAGCATTTTCTGTTTTTATTTTTAACAGCAAAGGGGAGATGCTCCTGCAGCAAAGAGCCACCGGCAAATACCATTCGGGTGGCTTGTGGACCAACGCCTGCTGCAGCCATCCCCGGCAGGGTGAACGGGTTATTGATGCTGCAAACAGAAGGCTGATGGAGGAAATGGGGCTGAAATGTGCATTGGCAGAAACATTCTCTTTTATTTATAAAGCTGTCCTGGAACATGGCCTTACTGAATATGAATATGATCATGTGCTGGCAGGTATAACCGATGAAAAACCGGTACTTAATTTATATGAAGTATCGGCCTACAGATATGTTACGAAAGAAGGCTTGAAATATGATATGGCAGCCCTGCCGGAAGCTTATACCGAGTGGTTTAAAATTTGCATTAATGAGCATTGGGATAAAATATTCAAAAATTAAACAGACTATGAAAACGAATACATTGCACAGGGAACAATTTTTACCCATCACTATTCAGGAAGCATGGGACTTTTTCTCCCAGGCAAAAAACCTGGAGAAAATAACCCCGAAAGATATGGGATTTACGGTGCTGACAGAACTGGATGACAAACCCATTTATAATGGTATGAAGATAGATTATACTGTACGTCCTCTGTTCCGCATTCCTATGCACTGGACAACTGAAATAATATCAGTTACAGCGCCTTTCCGTTTTACCGATAAACAGATTAAAGGCCCATACTCACTGTGGGAGCATACCCATACATTCCAGATAGTTCCGGGAGGAATTCATATGACAGATGATGTGGTGTACAGCTTACCTTTGGGCTGGCTGGGCGCCATTGCACATAAACTTATTGTGAAAAATAAACTGGACCAGATTTTTAAATTCAGAGCAACAGCCCTGAATAATTATTTCGGGATCATTAAAATTGCCTAATCATGTGGATTATAAATGCCTTAATTGTTGTCGTTACTTTTATATCAATGGAGGGTGTGGCATGGCTTACCCACAAGTTTGTGATGCATGGCCTGCTCTGGCAGCTGCATGAAGACCATCATAAGAAAAACCCGACCTCATTTTTCGAACGTAATGATTATTTCTTCCTGATATTTGCCATACCCGGCATCATTTGCCTTGCTACCGGAATGTACACTATCTATACCCGGCTTACGTTTATAGGCCTGGGAATAACATTGTATGGCATCGCCTACTTTTTTGTTCATGACATTTTTATTCATCAGCGATTCAAAATACTGCGCAATTCAGACAATATCTATCTGCGCGGAATAAGGCGAGCCCATAAGATGCACCATAAACACCTGGATAAAGAAGACGGCGAATGTTTTGGTATGCTTTGGGTACCCATGAAATACTTTACTGAGGCCATAAAAAGCAAGCAAGCCAATGCCTGAGCATTATACATACCTGCTGGTAGATCTCTGCTGTATAATTGTGCCCTTTCTGTTTTCATTTCACCCCAAAATAAACTTTTACAAACAGTGGCGGTTTTTCTGGTTGCCCTGCCTTGTTACCGCAATTATTTTCCTGGTATGGGATGTGCTGTTTACCAGGGAAGGGGTATGGAGTTTTAACCCCGGATACGTTTGTGGTCTATACTTCTGTTCGCTGCCGCTCGAAGAATACCTTTTTTTTATTTGTATACCGTATGCAGCTGTTTTTACCTGGTTCTGTATCGGTTCCTTTTTCAATTTCAGCAGATACCAGTATGCATTCCGGATATTTTCTTCATGCCTCATATTGCTGCTCACCTTTACAGCACTTTTTCACCTGCAGCAATTGTATACTTCAGTTACCTTCATTCTGCTCGCATCAGTTCTTGGTTTTGTCCTGAACAGTAAGGCGACCTTGTTGCCCTCATTTTTTATTTCATTTATCATCATTCTCCTCCCGTTTTTTATCTCAAACGGTATCCTCACCGGCAGCTTTATAAAACAGCCGGTAGTAATCTACAACAACCAGTACAATCTGGGTATCCGCATGTTTACCATCCCCTTTGAAGATACCTTTTATGGTATGCTGCTGATGCTGATGAATGTGGCCGGATTTACCTTCCTGAAAAACAGAGTGTAGCTACATCAATTCAAAAGCAGCGATACATTAATGATATATAAAGTGGCGTTTAAACTTTTTTACTATATTTTCGTCTAAATAATTTTACAAACACGCCACGATGCTTTCTAAGTTTATTCTGTTTTTTTGCCTGCTTGCACTTTCCATTAACGCTATAGCTCAAACATATAAAGTAAGCGGAAGAATAGCCGATTTTAAGGATACTTCTGCTATGATAGGTGTGACTGTTATTTTGAGAGAAGGGGCTGATACCACAATTAATACCGGCCTTGGCGCTGTTACAGATAATGATGGCAAATTTTCTATAGATGGTGTAAGCCCGGGAGAATACATTATGCACCTGGAATACCTGGGCTATAAACCGCAGAACCGGCTGATCAATGTAATAGACAAAAATTTTAATGCCGGGGTAATTGCAATGAAAACCCTTACCAATGAGCTATCAGGCGTAACAGTTGCCGGTAAGCAGGTCAGGGCCGAGCAAAGCGGCGATACCACAACTTTTCATGCCGATGCCTTTAAGGTAAATCCGGATGCAACCACTGAAGACCTCATTACCAAAATGCCGGGTATCACTTCCGATAATTCAGGTGTAAAAGTACATGGCGAATCAGTGCAGCAGGTATATGTAGATGGTAAACCCTATTTCGGCACAGACCCTACCCTGTCTGTAAGAAATCTCCCCGCAGAGATTGTAGATCAGGTACAGGTGTATGATCAGCTCAGTGATCAGTCGTTGTTTACCGGTTTTGATGATGGCAACTCTCAGAAGACAATGAACATCATATCAAAGAAAGATAAAAGAAAAGGAGAGTTCGGAAAGCTGATAGGTGGAATTGGCTCAGATGGCAATTATAACGCAGGCGGATCATTCAATTCTTTCGAAGGCGACAGGCGCATTTCCATTATCGAATCATCCAACAATATCAATACCCAGAACTTCAGCGCGCAGGATATACTTGGCACAAGTGGCGGCGGAGCCGGTAATAACTTCCTCACAGGCCAGCAGCCGGGCATCACTACCACACACTCTGCAGGTATCAACTATACCGACCAGTGGGGCCCTAAAATAAAGGTTACCGGCAGTTATTTCTTCAACTATACCGATAACCTGACCACCACCAGTAAGTCAAGAAATTATTTCTACCCGTCGGAGAACGGAAATCTGAACAGCAACCAGGTATCTCAATACAACGAATACGATAATTCACAACCAAAAAATTTCAATCACCGGTTCAATTTCCGTTTCGAATATACCATAGATTCATCCAACTCACTGGTGATTACGCCTAACCTCAGTCTTCAGCAGAATTATGCTGTAACCAGCCAGGTGGATACCAGTTTTAATCAATCGCTCCAGCAACTGATCCGTGCCAATAACAGCAACCTTCAGAATACAGGAGGTTATACCTTCTCCAACAATATAGTTTTCAGGCATAAACTGAAAAAGAAAGGAAGAACGATTTCCATTAACCTCAATAACTCACTGAATGAAAAAACAGGAGATGGGAATTATAATACACTCACAGTGGTAGATTCAGCTAATACTGAACTACCGACACGGCTTAACCAGGTATACAACTCCTACAGCAACGGCAATACCATATCATCTAATATATCTTATACCGAACCTCTTGGAAAAAAGAGCCAGCTGATGTTTAATTACAATCCCGGTGTTACTTACAGCAAGGCAAGCACAATAACAGATACGTTGACTGATGGTATTGGTGAAAAACTCTTTGATACCGGACTTTCAAATCAATACAACAGTACCTATACTACACAAAAAGGTGGTTTGAGTTTCAGGTATAACAATAACAATCTCAACCTGATGATTGGCGCTAACTATCAGTATGCCGTGCTGGATGGCACTCAGCAATTCCCGGCTGCATTAGGTATCACCAGGTATTATTCTGATGTACTTCCGATAGCCCGCATTACCTATAAATTTAAAAACGGCAAAAGCCTGACCATGTTTTACCGCTCAAGCATCACGCCGCCATCAATTACGCAATTGCAGAATGTAGTGAACGTAAGCAATCCTTTGCAGCTGAGCACCGGAAATTCCAATTTAAGGCAGGATTATACACAATCAATGACTTTCCGCTACGGATCCACGAGAAAGAAATCGGCTCACAATTTCTTTGTCTTTGGAAATCTCAATTATGTAAATAACTATATGGGCACCGCTACTACCTCATATACTTCTGCAACAGGCGTAGACTCTTTATTACCCAATGGGTTAAAAATGAAGCCTGGAGCCCAAATTACCGCACCGGTAAACCTCAACTACTATTCAAGCGAAAAATTGTATATGACTTACGGCATGCCGTTTGAAGCAATCAAAAGCAATCTCAATCTTTCTGGTGGAGTCAATTACACACATACTCCCGGTATTGTAAATTCCGTTTCAGAATACTCCAATAACTGGGTGCCTACAGCCGGAGTTGCTATCACAAGCAATGTAAACCAGTATCTTGACTTTACTTTATCTTATACCGGCAGTTATAACTTCGTGAATAATTCATTTCAAAAAGGAGTAAACAACAATTACTACAATCATACTGCAACATTTAAAATCAACTGGATCGTATTTAAAAGGGTAGTGCTCAATTCAAATATTGCCAACTATTATTACAGCACATTAAGTTCTTCATCGGGCGATATTAATTATTACCTGTGGACATCTTATGTGGGCTATAAATTCCTCAAAAATAAAGCCCTTGAAGCCCGGTTCACAGTTTTTGATATACTCAACCAGAACAGAGGCGTATCGCGCATTGTGGCAGCCAACTATGTCGAGAATGACATCACTAACAATCTGAAACAGTATGGCATGTTCCAGTTGACGTATACATTGAGAAATTTCAAAGGCCAGATACCGCAGCAGGATAATGAACATGAGCACGGCCCATGGGGCGGCCCGGGAGGGCCAGGTATGCGCGGCGGCGGTGGTGGCGGCAACTGGGGTGGCGGCGGAGGCGATGGGCACGACCATAACTAAGCAGAATAGTAAAATGGTGCCTTGTATAACAACAAAAAAACCACAAGGCCATACATTTGCTTACAATTGGTATACCAGGCGTTGAGTTTTCCAAAGTTCATCTGGTACCGGCTGGATTCTGTGCTTTGAAGTATCGGTGTTATAACCGTTCGGGCCACCGGTTATTTTTTATCATTTTCCCGCTGCTGCATTATATTAAATTCATTTTATAGCAAGCCCACTGGTTATTTCATATAAAATTTAATTTTAGAAAAAAAATCAGTTGCTATAGGAATATAATCAATATTTTTATTAGGTTTACAAGATAGAATAACCACAAATATATTAACTCACTCAAAAAATCAAAATCTAATGAGAAAACTTGGCATTATTGTCCTGTTTGTAGCATTGGCAGCAGCCTGCGAAAACAAAACCAGCACAAACACTCAGACTGAATCACAGACAGTAACAGAAAAAACAACGAAACAGACTCCATTCCCCGATTTCGGTTATATGGTACCTGATTACAAAGGCGAGGTATTTGTCCTTTCCCAAAACTATCCCGACAGTTTACCTAAACAGGAATTACCTCCTTTCTTCCAGACAGACTATAAAAAAGACTGGAGAAAATACTTGCTGGAAGTTCAGAAATATTGCTTCGAAGGAAACACTGAAGTGGACTTTAAGGTGTTGCAAAATAAAGTCCGCCATTGGTATCATATGCCATGGCAGCATTATGGTCCGCAGGCGCGCGAAGGGTTTCATGGCCTGACACAGGAAGCACCTGTGAAGGCAATGCAGCTTGCACCCACTCAAACTGATACAAACACAGGAGCTGTTGCAGTCGGTTTCTACAACGATGTTGCCGCGTTAACCATTCAGGAAGTATGGAAAGACCATTATCATCCAAACCATTCACATAATATGTCATTCAAAAATGGCTCAGTATTATTCAAAATCCTTTTTGTAACGCTACCCGAAGATATTGCCGTGAAGCAGGTGCCATGGCTGGTAAATGGCTTATGGTGGGATGCGTTTGTTTGCCCTGATTTTCATGATGCTGAAGATACTGATCAGATGAGGTATCGCCGGCAGATAAAAGTGGCCCTGGTGCAGATGGATATAATGGTGCGCGACGACCGTGCACCGAATGGCTGGATATTCGGCAATTTCCAGTACAACGGTAAAATGAATAAAGCCAACAAATGGGAAAACCTGGTACCTGTTGGACTTATGTGGGGAGAAGATCCTAACGATACTACCAATTTCTCCAACGCTAAACCAACCAGAACAATTATAAATCCAAAACTGGTAGAAACAATTATTAACCCCGACTCAAATGAGCTGCCAGCTACCCACCTGGGCTGGAACAGCCGCCTTAACGGGCCGGTTGATAATCCTATGAGTTCGTGCTACAGTTGCCACTCTACCTCCGAATACCCGGCAAATTTGCCGATGAGTCCGCTTTTCAACGACAGTTTATCTGCTGCATGCCCTCCAGGATCGGCAGGCTGGATGTATTGGTTCAGAAACCTGAAATGCGGCGAGCCCTTCACACCAAAATCCCATTCTATGGATTTCAGTCTTCAGCTGTCGCAATCCATTCAGTTCTTCTATAACTGGAAGAAATCTCAGGGAGGATTGTATAGCAACGACTATGCACCTGCGCCACCCGCTGCACCTGCCGCTGCTGGTCAGCCGGCCAGAATGGCGAAGGCAATGCTAAAATCGGTACCGGCTCATCACAGGGCAACACTTAAGCCGGATACCACCGGTGGCCAGGTTGATTACCCGATCGGATTCCCGGCCAGCAAATAGAGAAAGCAATAAAAAATCCCCTGCACAAAAGCTGGAGGGCACTGAAAAAGTACCTCTTTAATTCGGAAGGAATATGGAGGTTGCACAATAAATAAAATAAAGGCTCTGAGAATCGTCTATACGAAAACGATCTCCGTCCCCGTACGAATACAAAAACGAAAAAGAGGCTGATCACACGCTATGATTCAGCCTCTTTTTTATCTAATGGACTTTTTCAGTGCCCTCCAAAAGCTGCAGGGGATTTTTTATAAAACCTATTGCCCGGGTATGAGGTCATAAAACAAAACCTTATCGTTTCAGCTGGGCAAGCACATAGTTATAGAAATTATTAATGTCGGAGAAATTCTGAAATACCAATTGCGGATGCGCAACAGGTTTATCAGTGCGCCTTAGCGTACCCTGCTCAAATCCCCACAAAACAATATCGAGCGGTGTAGCCTCAGGAGCCGCATAAATATCGGGTTCACCAGCCAGATATACGGTAGCACAGGTATTCCACATTTCGTAAAAAGGCTGGTCGTCCACAAGTGCATATGCCTGCGATACAAAAGCAGAATACGGGAATTCAGATTGTGCCGCTAATTGTGCTTTAAATTCAGTTGTGATCTTTGCCTGGTTCGTAATATCCAGCGGGAAGACCCTGATTTTTTCGAAGAGCCGCAACATTACACTTACTGCAGAAGGATCCCAGAAAGCATTCCACTCGGCATTTTTATTGGCAATCTGTATCGGAATAACACTGGCATTTTGCAGCGGAAGCGTACCACCATCAAGGTTTCCGGGCACATCAATAGCGCCTCCCATCCATACTATTTCATCAATTCCTTCCAGCAGTGCCGGATTATTGGCTACAATGTTTGTAATGGTGGTAACCGGACCGGTCACCAGTATTGTTACCGGTTCTTTTTTCTCAATTGCATCAAGGAGCAGAGCTGTTACCATTGCTTCGCCCGACGGGTAGGGTGGCTGGAAACCTTCAGCGGTATAGGGCTTCAGAATTTCAATGTTGCCCATCGTGATACAATCTGAGCGGTACGACCAGGGGAACGAATTCCATCCCCTTGCATCGCTCAATGTCAGGGGTATATCCTCGATTTTGAAAAATTGGGAAACTTTCCAGGATGTTTCCATTGCAGGCCCTGCAATGCAATCAGCATTTGTTACCACCATGCCTTTCAGGTCAATATCGGGCATGGTAAGCAGCACAGCAAGCGATACAAAATCATCAATAGCTGCACTGTGATTGAAAATAACCGGCTTCTTTTTTGTTTGGTTAGTCATATAATATAAATTTTGTGGTTAGCTGGTAAGATAACTATTAATATTGAATATCCTTATTATAATCAAATGGCTTTAGAACAATCAGACCCAAACACACTAAAAAAGCCGCCCCGGGGCGGCTTTTTTATCCTTATTTCAGTTAGAATTATGCTATTGTCACTGTACTATCGAGGTACACATCCTGAATAGTATTCAGCAGTTCCACACCCTGGTTCATTGGTTTCTGGAATGCCTTACGGCCACTGATGAGGCCCATACCACCGGCGCGCTTATTCACCACAGCGGTCATTACTGCTTCTGCCAGGTCGGTAGCGCCTTTCGACTCACCGCCTGAGTTAATCAAACCCACACGGCCCATATAGCAATTGGCTACCTGGTAGCGGCAAAGATCAATAGGATGATCAGTAGTCAGTTTTTCATACACAAGTTTGCTGGTTTTACCAAAGTTGATAGCATTATAACCACCGTTGTTGGTAGGTAATTTCTGCTTGATGATATCTGCCTGAATGGTTACGCCCAGGTGGTTTGCCTGGCCTGTAAGATCTGCAGCGGTTGCATAGTCTACGCCATCTTTTTTGAATCCGTTATTGCGCAGGTAGCACCACAATACTGTAGCCATGCCCAGCTCATGTGCATATTCAAAAGCTTTGGCTACTTCTACAATCTGGCGGGCGCTTTCTTCAGAGCCGTAATAGATAGTAGCTCCCACGGCTGTTGCGCCCATGTTCCATGCATCCTTGATGGTGCCGAACATGATCTGGTCGAACTTGTTGGGGTAAGTAAGGAATTCGTTATGGTTAACCTTTACAATGAAAGGTATTTTGTGTGCATACTTGCGGGCAACAGAACCGAGAACTCCATAAGTAGAGGCAACCGCATTGCAGCCACCCTCAATAGCCAGCTTCACAATATTTTCAGGATCAAAATAAATAGGGTTGGGAGCAAATGAAGCGCCACCACTATGCTCAATTCCCTGGTCAACCGGCAGGATAGACACATAACCAGAGCCGCTCAAACGGCCATGATTCATAATAGCGCTGATACTACCTAAAGTGCGCACATTACGGTTCGACTGACTCCACACATCATCCAGGTGACTACCGGATGGAATATGAAGAGCAGATTTGTCAATGGTTTTGCTGGTATGCTCCAGGTAATAACCGGCCTTATCGCCCAATAACTCATGAATCTTGTTGGCTGACATATTATAGCGTTTTTTTGAATTGGGTGCAAAGGTATTTTAAAAAACCGAAAAGTTAAGGGGTTGCTGATGAAAATCAGGAGAGAGATAACCTATTTTTAGAGATATGATGCTAATCTACAATAATACAGAATTGATCACCGTTCAATGTTTGCAATTAACCATATTTTTCCAATGAAGGTACTAAGTTCAATAGTTCTCTTTATTCTTATAGGGATGGCTATTTATTTCATAGTCAGTAAAAATTCTGAAAAGATATTTCGTTATAGATTGGATGAAAAGATAGTGTTGAAAGGTAAAGTCAGCCTCATTACCAATGTGAAATATGATTTAATAAATAAGAGCCAAGATATGCAATTAAGTCAATTTACCACTTTGTTATATGATACAAGTAATCACATAGTATATGGGGCAATTTATTTTGCCGCAATTCTTGATACATTAAAATTCTATTATATGAATGATACTGGAAGAAATCGCATAAAGTCACTAAAAAGTAATGTAGCTGAAAACACTAATGTAAAATTCAGGCGTTTATATCAACAATGTGGGAATAGTATTGAAGTTGATGAATATTACATAGGAACAAAAACAATCTCAAAGAGTGCTATCAGGTATCATGTGGATTATTTTTGTGGTATCAATTCTGATTGCATTGGTGGAAAAATTCTTACACAATTGGACAATAATGGAAATTTAATCGAGTGGAAGAATATAATTCATGATACCGAAGTTGTAGGAACTATTTCTGGTAAATATGATAGCCTAGGGAATCTAACTGAAGAAAACGGCTATATGGTTTATGATGGCGGCGAATCTCAAAGACTTGTTTATCAATATCGAAATATTGATTTTGTTGGCAACTGGTTAAGGAGACTGACTTTAAAAAATGGTAAACCAATAGAAATCGATGAACGAACGATTGAATATTACCCTTCCGATTCAAAAAATTAGAATCATTTACACCTTCACAATTGCTACATTGGTATTATTGTTATAGACAACTTCTACCTGCTTTTGGATTTGCTTTGTTGTCTCAATATCGTAATAGGCTTCCCCGCAGTTTTCGCAAATTAAAGCATTACATGCTTTACAACCACAAACGCATCCTTTACAAAGGCGCTGAAGTGCGTTTTTCCGGGTTTGCAAATGCCTGTTTTACAGATTACGCAAGTCATAAAAGTCTGATATTCTATTCTTTTTTCCTGTTTTTCAATTCTTCTATTTCCTTCGTCATAGCTTCAATTACCCTTTGATTTTCTTCAATTACCCGCCTGTTTTCCTCGATAATCCTGTGGCTCGCTTCTATTTCTTTGTCCTTTTCTCCAGTGGTCTCTGCCAAGGCCAGATTAAACACCCTGAAAGATTCCCGTTCTGCCTCTATCCGCCTGCGGCTTTCCGGATCTGTACAGGCAAAATGCAGCGCATCGGCCATCATCCTGATATCCTCATCGTCTATGGGGTAGTTGTATTCCTTAATGTCGCCGGTATTGTCAATAAAATACTTTTGCTCAAACAGGGTTAGTAATTTTTCCAGTTTGCTTTGCAGTTTACCTTCTATCCTGGGTATCTGCACTACATAACAATCGTGGGTAAGTTTTTCAATAAAATCTTCTTTTGCATGAATCACAGTATGCGTAACGAGATCCAGGTATTCCCGGTTTACTTTTATGGCAGGTGAAACAATTTTGCGCAATTCAAAACCCAGCAGGTAAATAGTTACAATGGGCAAAGCCTCTGTTATTTTTCCGTCAGTGGTATAAACTTCATCCTCTCTTTTATAATGTTCGCCCAGGTAATTGCGGAAGCGTAAAAGGTCAATAAACTTCCGGGTTTTCTGTATTTCTATAAGTACCTTTTTATATTCACCAGCCGCAGTTTTAATAGTTGCAACAAAATCAAGCCTGAAAATAGAAACACTCACTGATGGCCCTTTGCGGTTACCTTCTTTGTCGTAAGCCAGCTCCTGCTGCTTAACTGCTACCTCAACAATTGTTTCTTCGAGAATAGTGCCTATAAAAAAGCGGGCAATGTGCATATTGCTCATTAGCTGCTTAAAAACTTCATCGTATATGGGATTGGCGATATTCATTGGCGCTATTTAGCGGCAAAAATAATCTTTTTTTGAGGGAATGATGGAATGTGGACCGGGGCAATCTAAGATAAAGAAATTGGCAAGACTGAAAATAAATTCTTTATCTGTTCTTTCTGTTGTCGTGCAGTTTGCTGTAAGCAATTCAAAACCACCGAAATAATATTGATCCGAGAACAAACAAAGTCGGCCTATTGACTAACCCTAAAAACCCGCACATTATTATTAATGCCCTCAATCTTCACCTCAGTTAGTTTATCACTATTTTCCGTCAAAAACTGATAATCATTGAAATATTCCGCCAAGTCAATCCATGTAAAAGAATTGACCGCTGTGAAATGAATATAGTACTCTATTTTGTCTCTTTTAATTTCATTCATTAACCCTGTGCCGTTAAAACGACTATTGGCAAGCAGGAAATAATATCGGCTACCGGAAAAATAAGCAATACTTGACATGTAACGTGGGTACATATTACCAGTAAAGGAACCTTGAATATTTGCCGCCTTGAGCTGGGTAGCGAATTGGTATTCATTTTGCCCGTTATAATAGTACATTGGAGTCAATTCGAGGGCTGGAACTATTAAAAAGCTAACCGGAAAAATAACAGCCAGCACCTTTGCAGGTATCCTGAATTTAAAATACCCGTTCTGTAGCAATACCGCACCAAACAACATACTCAGCGGTACCATGTACCACAGATACCTCGACTCAAAATTGACCAGCACATATCCCAACGGAAATAGCAGAAACGAAGTAACTGCAACTTTCAGGTCTTCGGTAAATATCGGCTTTATCTTCTTCAAGAACAGGGAAAGCACTGCAACTATAGTAATCAACGGAAAGAAAACCGACAACTGAAGTGTGGCAATTACAAACAAAACCACATGATACCCTGCCCTGATTATTTCATCTTTAAGCAACGATAACGAATCCCAGAAATGCGGTGTGTCCCCATTCGCAAACCATGGGTCTTCCCAATAATAAGGGCTGTCGGGGTATGCAGGTGGTATGAGCAGATCAATTCCCGGCTTCCAGTGCGGATGACCTACAAGGTACCAGCTCATATTGAGTGTGCCGGAGGTGGAGGTGGTCCAGATACCGTATTTATGATGCAGCGCCACTATCCAGGGCAGGCCGCAAAGTACCATTACACCTACTGCAACAAAAGAAATTTTGAGCCATTGTATTTTGTTGCCTTTTGCAATAAACCATGCACAGCAAATGGTATTGAGTATAAAAAAGGGAAACGAATAAGCTTTGGCAAAATAAGCCAGTGCCCCGATCACTCCCATAATAACCCACAATGCCGGCCTGTTTTTAAACTCCTCAATCAGCATCAGGCGTAAGGCACCCAGCAAAAAGAAACACTCCCACAAATCATCAAATGACTGCCAGAATATAGCATAACACAAAAAGAAGGCAAGCGTAATATTCAGCATCCACTGCATCTTCCGCACTATACCAAACCTCAGGAAGAATGACTGGGAGATATATAGAAAGCCTGTTGCCCCAAGTGCATTGATGATCACAGATGCGGGTATTGCCTGAAGGCCCAGCTTTATCAGGCCCGCAGTGAGCCAGCACGCCCAGGGGCTCCAGTAGCCGTTTATAGCCCTTTGTATATCGCCGCCAGCATAGCGTTTTGATATGGTGAGGTATGCAGTACCATCCGGGTCTATATAATACTGGTAATGTGGGTAAATGAGCCACAGCACTATCCACATCAGCAGGGCTGAAGCAAAGAAGGGATAATATTTCTGCAATCTGCTCATGCTTGTATAGGATTGTTATTTCTTCCTTTTAATTTGCCTGTAAAGCCCGTCACCGAGCAGCCAATGACAATTAATGATACCGGCAAAAAGTACCGGGTATTGGCTATAGGCCCTGCTGCCAGGGCAAAATACCCCACCAGAACAAATATAAAGGAGCGTATGGGCCAGGGTATTTCCCTGTTCACCAAGAACCAAAACAAACCCAACAGCCGCAGGCAATTAAACAACAGTACCAGAATAACAAATGGCATAGAAGGATTGTGCTGCACGTACCCGCCAATACCCGATAAACCGTTAGTTTTAATTGTTGCAAAGAATCCACTTCCTTCCTTACTGTATAGTCTGCCATAGGTCAATCTACCGGTAAAGAGATCCATTTCTGCTTTTCCTGATTCAATAAATATGCGCCCGCTGTTCATTAAATGATAGGCCATGTAGGGGAAGAAGTTTTGTTTCAGCAGCTTCAATCCTTGTTGGTTTGCAAAGTCATAACGGTCGGCATAATCCGGAATGTTGTTATATTCTATCCGCTCTTTTATCAGGAATTTATTGGCGCTGTCTGGTCCTGCCTTATGGCTCAGGTAGGGATAGAAATAATAAATGGCATTAAACGACTGATTGCTGGTATAGTGAAACTTACCTGTGCGCTCATAATTCCAGAAGCTATACATCAATACCATGCATAGCGGAAAAATGGCAACGAGCAAGGGTCTTTGCATTTTTACTTTGTGCAAAATTGTACAGGTAATTATCACCACCACATGCACCCACACAAAAGGATATAATACCGGTTTCACCATCAGCCCCATCACCAGTGCCAGGCTCATCCTGCCGGCATATTTAAGCTCTTTTTCCTGCCAGAATGCTACAAAATTGCCCAGATACAATAAAGTAAAACTCTGCAACAATATATCCGGAGCTATGGTATTGGCATTGATAAATTGTGCCGGGTAAGCAATGATAAATAACAGCAGCAGCCAGTCGTGTTTTTTTTGATACCCCAGTCTCATAAACACTTTCCGTGCATAATAAATATTGGCTACTGATACCAGGTTCTGCAACGCCAGCACCACCCAGTTATTTATTGTAAACAGGTAAACACCCAGCAGGAACAAAGGGTAAAGCGGTTGCCGCTGGGTCATATACTCCGGACTTATGGGCATTGCCGCGTTACCGCTGTAAAAGAAAAGGTATCGTTTAATATTCAGCGCCTCGTATATATATTCCATCGAGTCGCCCATGTATATCCGTGTCCACCTGCATGCCAGCAGATACCAGATCAGATGCACCAGGGCTATTAAGCCAATGAATATTTTATCCTTTTTATCCATTCTCAGGTTTGCATATCTGTTCAGGTACATTCCTGTTTAGAATTTGATTTTAGGAATTAACAAAGGGTGCACAAAAAAAGCGCTCTCTGTGAGGCCATCTATAGCTGGTATTGATCAGCTAAGTTACAAACGTTTTGTAGAATACGTCATGAAATCAGGCAACCATTCCAGCCGTACTTAATTCCAATTGTTTTTACCAGGAGCCTGCAAATACAGCCTCTGTTTTTAAAAGTAAAAAAAATCGGCTATATTCGCCTTCTGTTCTTTAGCCCCGGTTAAACTGCCGTAATGTTTTACGTCAAAAAATACAAGGGGGCAGGGCGCTGCAGAAGTATAATTTTAAAGCATTTATCCATCGGTCAAATCGTGTTTCATGAAAAAATTTATCCCATTAGTTGCTATAGTTATTGCAGCAACACTTTTTACTTCCTGCTCCAAATTATACACCTGCACCTGCTCCGTATCAGGCATGGGCGTATCCGACTCCATACTGGTTATAAATTATCATGGTGTATCACACAACACTGCCAGCAATAACTGCAACAATACCCAGAATAACGGCAATACCAGCGGTTACGTTTTTGCATGCCATTTGTGATCCTAATTCCTTAAATGTTCATTTAGAAATATTCCGATAGACCCTGCTGGTTGCGATTTGCACTGTTACTTATCTGCCTGAAAAGTTACCGGACTGCACTGGGCAAAGCCTTCAGAAGCAGTTATTCCTATTTTATGAGTATCACTGAATTCTGCGAAAAGCTCTTTGTATTTCAATAGCTTTTCATTGCTGATTTCAGTTTTAAAATCAAAAAGGTAGTAATCTACATAGCCATCTGCGTTAAAATAAATTCTGTTCCAGCATCTCGTTGTTTGTTCCCATTTAAAACCATGAGCACTTAAAAATTTGCCAAATTCCATCAGGAATTTATTATACGCCTTACCAAGTGAATCCTGATCCTTAGCTGATTTGAACACACATTTTGTGCTGTCAGTAATATCAATTGCACTTTTATAGGTTCTGTTCACCTTGCTCACCACCCCTTCAGGCGTAGCTACCGAAAATGGCTCTACATAAGCTCTGTGTGATTTCTGTGCGATGGCAGTTATCGACAGTGCCATCACATTGAACATTAATAATATTATCCGCATCATGGTTGTTTGACTTTATAACGTAACTGCATAAGTTTTGTTGCCAGCAGGATTACTTTTATACCATTAAAATTATGAGAAATCGGCACCTATTATTATTTTCCCCGAAAATCAGATTTGGCTATACAGTAACTTTACTCAATAACTATTTTTGTAAAACATCTCTGATTTGGGGTTTGGGTGCTCAGCAGATAAATGCCGGACGGAGCATCCAGCATTAGCTGCGCTTCCTTATTTGTGGTGATATATGTTTCTTTTACTACCCTGCCAATCATATCTGTGATTGAGACTTTGGCCTGGCAAGTTACACCAGTTTTAAGAGTTAGTATAAATGCACCCCTGTTGGGATTTGGCGTTATTTGTACCAATGGCTTGAGTTCAGATATCCCGGGAACCGATAATCGACTGATACTATCCATGAATATTTTCCTGACATTGTTGTTGCCAATATCGGATACATAAATATTTCCGTTATTATCAACTCCTACACCACTTGGACTGGAAAGTAAGGCTGCTGTTGCAGGACCACCGTCTCCGCTGTAGCCCCATATTCCGCCTCCCGCAATTGTATATATTGTATCTGTAGTATTAATCTTTCTTACCCTGTACCTGTTACCTTCTGATACATAAATATTTCCTGCTTTATCTATCGCAACGCCATCAGGAGTACCAAGAGAAGCAACTGTTGCAGGGTTTCCATCTCCCCCTGAACCCAAGCCTCCGTTTCCGGCTATTGTATTGATAACACCGTCCGGGAGAACTTCTCTTAACCGGTTATTACCAAAATCAGCAATAAACAGATTTCCGGTACTATCTGTTGCCAACGCTTGTGGCCTGTTAATCTGAGCTGCTGTTGCAGGGCCTCCATCTCCGCTGAAACCCGTAGTTCCGTTACCTGCATAGGTGGAAATAATCCCGTCCGGGTTTATCTTTCTTATGCGTTCACTGCCAGGATCAGCAATAAATATATTGCCTGTTCTGTCTACAGCAACATCCATTATCCCTCCTGCAAATCCAGCTGCAAGCGCGAGTCCTCCGTCTCCACCATAGCCGTTTGTTCCACATCCGGCATATGTAGTTATAATGCCGGCAGTATTTACTTTCCTTACCCAGGGTCCATTACCAAAGGTGTCTGTATTCTCAACAATAAATAAATTGCCAGAAAGGTCAAATGCCACACCACCGGGGCGACAGATACCTGCCGCAGTTGCCTGACCGCCATCACCGCTGTGAACCGGTAAACCATTGCCCGCAACCGTGTAAATAATACCGGCAGGGTTTACCATTCTTATTCGGTTATTACTTTCGTCTGCAATGAATACATTTCCCGCACCATCCGGCCTTGCGCATTGAGGCATCAATAAACCTGATGTTACCGCCGGACACCCATCACAGTTGTAACCCCAAACAGTGTCATTACCTGCAAACGTGCAAATTACCTGCGCCTCTGCAGTATTGCATAATAGAAATATGAAACTTAACAGGATTGATTTCATATACTTCAGTTTCGAATGAAATTCTGGTATTATTTATAAAAAACGCAATCTGCCGTCCGTTTATTGTTCATAATGCCTATTCAAACCTATGATACTTATACACATGCACTTCCATGTAAAGCCCTTATTCTTCAGAATGTGATAAACAGAGCATATTATTTCTTATAATGATGCCAAAGCTATACAGGTAATCAAAAGAAAACAGCTGCCGCAAAATTAATGTTGAGGATTAAGTTTTTATTAATACATACTACTTCAGCCCCTGCAAAAACCCGGGATCCATTTGCGTATACCCCAGCGATTTCGCCTTATCCACATCCTGCTGCGCCTGTACCTTATTGCCTTTTGCACCCAGGCACCGTGCCCTTAAATAATAGCTTTCCCCCGACTCGTTGTTCAGATCAAGCGCCCTGTTCAGGTCTTTGAGCGCAAGGTCATATTTCTGCAGCCTTACGTATATCTTACCCCTGTTCATAAAGGGTATCCATGCATCAGGGTTTTGTGAAATAGCTACCGCATACATGGCCAGAGAGGAATCAGTTCTGCCCATTATTTCCAGGAAATTGGCGTAATTGCTGTATCCTTCAGGCAGGAATGCCTTAAGCGAAAGTGCTTTTTTAAATGCATACTCCGAAGAGTCATACTGTTTCTTGATGGCATAAACCACACCCAGGCCAAGATAAACACTTTCATTCTTGTCATTTATTTTCAGCGCCTTGTAATAGGTATTTTTTGCGTCATCAATCATGTTGTAATTCCGCTGCAGTTCAGCAATGCAGATGATTGGGTTAATATAATCCGGTTTCCGGGCTACCGAAAGGTTGAAATTTGCAAGGCAACTATCTCCCAGCGCTTTTTTCTCAACAGGGTTTGTGGCCTTCTCATAGCGTTCAAAATATTCCTGCCCCAGGTAAAAATAGCCCACCGGCGCTTCAGGATGCTTCTCAATATCATCGCGCCACAGGCTCACTGAGTCATACCAGTCTTTGCAACGCTCACTGGTCATGTACCCAAGCACAAGGCAATAACCCACAACTGCTCCAAGCAAAATCTTACCTGTCTGCATTTTCTCTCTTACTTCAAAGTATTCTGATACATACCAGCCAGCAATAAAGAACAACCCTATATATGGGATATAACCATACCTGTCTGACATGATAGCGCCACCAACCGGGATAAACTGAAGCAACAATATAATGTTGATAATAAAAAAGCCGATACCAAACAGCACAGTTCTGTTCTTCCGGGCAAACATTATAATGAAAACCACCAGCCCTATAATTATAGCCGGATATACATAATAAACACCGGGCAGTGCATTTCCCACTTTAAGCGGGTAAGGATAAAAATTGCTCAGTCCGGTTGGTACAATAGCTTTCCACAGATAGTTGCACAACGCATAGCATCCGAGAGAAAAGCGCTCGAGAGGATTGAAATGCACATCGAGTGTCATAGCGCCTATGTCTTTCTGGGCAGTCACAGAGAAAATTCCAAAAAGTAGCGCCATACCAAAATGAGGTATTTTCTCAACTATCCACATCCAGCTTAGTTTCCTTCTTTCAAAATAATCAATGGCAAACAAAGTAACCGGCAGACTTACAGCAACCGATTTTGCCAGTAAGGAAAGTGCGAAAAGCAGTATACCGGCTATATACCACGCTATTTTCTTATTGCCCTCCGCCCTCAGGTAAAAAATGTAAGTAGTAAGGGATAGGATAAAAAATATGCCATAAATTATATCCTTACGCCCGGCAGCCCATGCCACAGATTCCACATGCATGGGGTGCAGGCCAAACAACAACGCAACCACAGTTGCCGCAATAGTGCGCCTGGTGAGTACCTTAATAAAAAAGTAAACAGAAATAGTGCACAGTATATGAAATATCACACTATCGAAATGATATATCCAGGGTTGAAGTCCATAATGCTGGTACTCATAATAATAAGGCAATAGGGTAAGCGGGTGGTAATTTCCCATAACCGGATGTTCGCGCGAGAAGATGTTTTTAATCGCATCGGGTCCGGTATCCTTTATCAGGGAGTTGTTAATGATATAGCCCAGGTCGTCCCAGTTGGTCAGTTTATTTTCGAGGCATGCCTGGTAGCACAGGTAAGTTACCAGGGCAATACCAGCCACAATAAAAAATTGAATATTCCGGGCGAAAAATGAATTACTATCCGGTTCAGATACCGGCGTCCTCCTCACAGGTTCTTTCCCCGATGCAGCTGTTTGCGGCCTTGGCAATGGTTTTCCTTTATTTATATTCGGCGTATTCTGTTTGGCCATTATTGATAGTAGTTGATGCCACTAAAGTAAATCGTTTCCCTGTTTTTTTAAAGTTAATAAAAAGAAAGATGCAGATTAGCCGGAATCGGGCAGGGTACTTTAACCTTAATCTGTTATCCTGCATTAATCAGCATTGCAGAATTTATTTAATATTAACATTTCATAAAACGGATTTTGGCTATCCCGATTAAATTATCTCTATATTTGCTTTAATTAAGCAACGCTGTGAACAGTAAAAAGCATTTCAGATCAACATTTTTAAGGCCAATCTGGTTACTGATAGCTGTTTGCTGTATCCTGTTTTCAGGTGCATCCAAAAAATTGATTGAGCTGAAACTGGCGCACAATTTTACCACTTCCCAGCTCCAGGGAATGAAATTAAAAAATGGCTGCAGGGATAGGCGCGATAGTTTCCGGTTGTTCGATCAGTCTGAAAAAAAAGCTGCTGATGCATCTAATCCCGAAGTATTATTTTCACTGCCTGCTTTAAGTGTTTTAGCTTTTATACTTTTATTCGGTGCTTATTTCCGCCGCAAGGGTTTCCTGCTTCCGGCTCACAATGTTCCGGGAAATTTCCCGATTTATCTTTTTATACACAAATTGCAGGTCTGATCCGGAATTTTATTTTCCCGGATTGAATTTCCCCTGCTATATTCCTCTGTTGTTCTGTTCATTTTATATTTTATTGCGGATAGTATAAATGCACTCTATCTGCACATTGATTAGCAATTACCGGCGATCTATATATTTAATGTTCATTTAAGCAGTTAATACCTTCATTTTAATCAAAAACTGCTTTGTCTCCCAAAAAATAGCCCATGGTTATAAAAAAAGAAAATCTGCCCGGCAGTATCTGCACATTTCTGGTGGTGGCATGCCTGCTCTCTTTACCTATATATTCGTTTGCCCAGGCAGATGCTGGCTATCAATCACTTACCCTCAGGCAATGTATTGATTACGCTATGAAGCACCAACCTGCCTTGAATCAGTCGCTGATCAATCAGGCTATTACGAGGGCAAATAATGCTATCAGTCTTTCCGGCTGGTATCCGCAGGTTAATGCATCAGCTACCCTAACCCATTACGATGTATTGCCAAGTGCATTTGAAACCAACCCCAATAACCCTGCCGGGCCACCTGTAATAGTTAAAACCGGCATACCCAATTCAGTAACTCCGCAAATTTCTGCTACCCAGGCTTTTATTAGCCCCAGCCTTATTTATGCTGCAAAAACTGCTCCTTTATTTACCGAGCAGGCAAAGCTGGTTACCGACAGTACCAAAATAAATCTGGTAGCAACAGTGAGCAAGGCTTTTTACAATGTACTCCTTACCCTTGAGCAGATTGATGTGCTTAAAGCCGATACTGCCGAACTCAGCCGCAGTGTAACAGATGCCTACCACCAGTATATTGGTGGTATTGTAGATGAAACTGATTATGAGGAAGCGACCATTACTTTAAATAATATGCTGGTTCAGCTGAGGCAGGCTGTGGAAAATGTAACCCCTCAATATGCTGCCCTGAAGCTATTACTGGGCTTCCCGGCTGATAAACAGTTCAATATCAGCTTCGATACATCGGAGATGATCAGGAATATAGGTATAGACTCAAGCGAGCAGTTGCAATACGAAAAACGAATTGAATACCAGCAGCTGCAGACGGACAAAAGATTGCAGCAGCATCTCATAAATTATTATCATCTCTCATTTCTACCCACTCTCTCTGGCTTTTTTAATTACGATTACGAATTCGGCAGTAATGAATTTTCAAGCCTCTTCGATAATAGTTACCCCTATTCTTCATTAGGGCTTACCTTGAATTTCCCTGTGTTCACAGGGTTTTCAAGAATCAATAACGTGCGGAAAGCAAGGCTGCAGGCGGATCTGCTCAACTGGAGTGAAGTGAACCTTAAATCCCAGATCTATTCGGAATATACAACAGCGCTGGCCAATTACAGAAGCAATATGTTCAGCTTTCATACAATGCAGAAAAATGTGGCGCTGGCCAAAAGGGTTTATACCGTGGTGGAAATGCAGTATAAACAAGGGATTGTACCCTACCTGAATGTAATCACAGCTCAATCTAATTTAATTACTTCTGAAACAGGTTATATCAATGCCTTGTTTCAGGTACTATCTAACAAGATAGACCTTCAGAAGGCTATGGGTGAAATCTCCTACTAATTCAATTATAAAATTTGCCGTTTTTATGTATAAAGCAATAACCAGAATTATTTTCATCAGTTTCCTTGCACTGTTTTCCTGTCAGTCCAAACCAACTGCACCACCAACGCCACCTGCACCGGTCAATCTGCAGACAGTGTCGAAAAAAACGGTATTGTATTACGACCAGTACCCGTCTACAACACAACCGCTGAGCCAGGTAAACCTGTTTCCCGAAGTGCAGGGTTATATTACAGCTATTCTCGCTAAGGACGGCGCCCATGTAAAAAAAGGGCAGGTGCTTTACGAAATAGACAAACGCCTGTTTCAGGCCAATTATGATCAGGCCTCGGCCAACCTCAAAGTGGCTCAGGGCAATACAAAACAGGCGCAGCAGGATGCCGACCGCTATGAATACCTCAACAGCCAGAATGCGGTAGCAAAGCAGCTTTACGACCACGCTGTAATAGCATTGCAAAATGCTAAGAATGCCGAGAAGGCAGCCGAAGAAGCGGTAAAGACAGCCCGGACCAATCTGGCTTATTCCGTAATCACGACCCCTTTCGATGGCACTATTGGTTTCAGCCAGGTGCGTTTGGGTAATATGGTCTCCGTCGGGCAAACCATTCTGAATACTATCTCCACCGATGACCCTATGGCGGTCGATTTCCTGGTGAATGAAAAACAACTTCCCTTTTTTGAATCTCTCGAAAAAGGTAATGCTGAGGCCAGCGATTCCTTATTTACTTTACTCATGCCCGATAATTCCCTTTACCCTTTTACCGGAAAAATATCCGTTATCGACAGGGCTGTTAATTCACAGACTGGTACCATTAGAGTACGGCTTGTTTTCCCCAATACGGGCTATATCCTCAGGGCAGGCATGAGTTGCATCGTCCGCGTACACAACCAGGAATCGTCCCCGCAGATGCTGATACCGAGCAAGGCTATTGTAGAGCAGATGGGTGAGTATTTTGTTTTCATTGCCAAAGACACCGTATTGCCAAAGAAAGACTCTACTAAAAATGAAAAGGAAACAGATACTGTGAAAGGGCCGAAATTTGTGGCGCTTCAAAGGAAAGTGCTGACCGGCCAGACAATAGGACCCAATGTGATCATTAAAAGCGGTATCAATCCTGGCGATAAAGTGGTGGTAGATGGTGTGCAGCTGCTGCATGATGGTTCAAGAATTAATCCCGGCAAAAAACCCGCTACCGACGGCACAGCTAAAGGGCAGCAAGACGGCAATAACAACGGCAAAAAAGATTAAGTAAACAAATTTTCTCTCTTGCGACTTCAGACTAATGACTTTAGACTAAAGACTAACAAACTATGATCGCAAATACATTTATTAAAAGGCCGGTTACTGCTATCGTCATTTCAATAGTATTGGTGCTTACCGGTACTATATGCATCTTCAACCTGCCTATCGATCAGTATCCAGATATTACCCCGCCTATAGTGCAGGTTAATGGTCAGTTTACCGGTGCCGATGCCCAAACAGTGGAGCAAACCGTTGCTACCCCGGTGGAAGAGCAGGTGAATGGTACACCCGGCATGGAATATATGCAGAGCAACAGTACCAACAACGGACTGATGCAACTTAATGTCACCTTCAACATCGGTACCAATATCGATGTTGCTGCGCTCGATGTGCAGAACCGGGTAAGCATAGCCACGCCCTTGCTGCCGGCAGTTGCCAGCCGCCTGGGCCTTACAGTTCGTGCCCTAAACCCAAGTATGCTGATGATGGTGGCTGCTTATGCACCTGCCGGAACACATAATATTACCTTCCTCGACAACTTTACCAATATATTCGTTCAGGATGCGCTGCTTCGTGTACCCGGAGTAGGTAGCATCAACAGGTTCACCGATGACTTCAGTATGCGTGTCTGGATGAACCCCGATAAAATGGCTGCCTACAGCCTCACTCCGGCCGATGTGATAGCCGCTCTTAATGCACAGAATGTGCAGGTAGCAGCCGGCTCGGCGGGTGTGCCCCCTCAGCAGAAAACACAGATCTATGAACTGGGTATCCTTGTAAATGGCCGCCTCAGCAAGGTTTCCGAGTTCGAACAGATCATTGTAAAAACAATCCCCGCCACCGGCGAACTGGTTTACCTTAAAGATGTGGCACGAGTAGAACTCGGTAAGTTTACCTTCTCCAGCAATTCTTTTGTAGATGGCAAGCGGGCTTCTTATCTGCTGATCTACCAGGCGCCCGGCAGCAATGCCCTCGAAACGGCCAATGGCATTTATAAAGAGCTGGCTAAACTTAAAGAAACCTTCCCGGCCGATGTGGAATATTCAGTACCTTTTGAATCAGTAACGGTGGTAAAGGTTTCTATGCAGGATGTGGTGGGCACACTCCTCAAAACATTGGGACTCGTTGCGGTCGTAGTGTTCCTCTTCCTGCAGAACTGGCGCTCTACCCTCATCCCGGTACTCGCGATCCCGGTATCTATTTTCGGCACTTTCTGCTTCTTCATTCCGCTGGGCTTTACCATCAATACACTCACCATGTTCGGTTTCGTACTGGCAATTGGTATTGTGGTCGATGATGCCATTATTGTGGTCGAAGCGGTGCAGCATTATATAGATACCAGGGGCATGTCGGCCAAGGAGGCCACCTATATGGCTATGAAAGACATCTCGGCTCCTGTGGTAGCCATTGCGCTTATCCTTGCTGCGGTATTTGTGCCTGTTGGTTTTATACCCGGCATAGTAGGCCGCCTCTACCAGCAGTTTGCCATTACCATAGCCATCTCCGTTATCATCTCTGCATTTATAGCATTATCTCTTACGCCCGCGCTCTGCACTTTATTGCTCAAGCCATCTGCTACTGTAAAAGAAGCTAAGGGTATCAATAAGCTGTTCTTCCGTTTCAATTCCTGGTTCGATAAGGTAACAGAGAAATACACCCTTGGCGTAAAGAAGAGCATTGCAGGGGCAAAGTATATTATCATTCTGCTGCTCTGCATTTGTGCAGGTACTTACTTCCTGTTCCAGCAAAAACCATCAGGTTTTATTCCTTCCGAGGATGACGGAAATCTGTACATCACCTTCCAGTTGCCGCCCGCATCATCCACAGCCCAGTCCATAAATGTAATGACCCAACTGATGGAAGTAGTAGCTTCAACACCGGGCGTTGCACACTATGCGGCGCTATCTGGTTTGAATGTGGTAAACAATGCCACCAACTCCAATTGCGGCACCATCTATTGCCAGTTGAAGCCATGGGACGACCGTAGCAAATCCGGCGAACAGGTACCCGGCATCATCTCTGTTTTACAAAAACGCATTGCCGATAAAGGTATCAATAATGCCAATGTCGAAGTTATCCAGCCATCACCTATACCTGGCCTTGGCGCTACTGTTGGTTTCAGTCTGCAGCTCGAGCAGCGCAGCACCAATGATGATGTACACGCTTTCGAAAAAGTAGTAAAAGATTTTGTGGCCGAGGCCAACAAGCGGCCCGAAATCTCAAAGGCATTCAGTTTCTTCACAGCAAGCACACCCAACTATAACCTCACGGTCGACAGGGAAAAATGTGAAAAACTGGGCGTTAATATCGCAGATGTATTTACTACCATTCAGGCTTATATGGGCAGCCTGTATATTAATGATTTTACCACCTACAACCGCACCTTCCATGTGGTGGTGCAGGCCGATACTGCTTTCCGGTCTATGATCTCCAACATTGATAAATATTATGTGCGCAACCAGAACGGCGATATGCTGCCACTCAGCACAATGATCAGTTACTCCCCTGTCGAGTCTGCTCCGCTAATTTCCCATTTCAACATTTTCCGCACTGCTGAGGTTGATGGCGCTCCGGCTGTGGGCTACAGCAGCGGTCAGGCAATGGATGCTCTAAAAGATGTTGCTGCCAAAGTATTGCCGCAAGGCTATACTACCGAATATTCAGGTCTGAGCTATGAGGAGATAAAAGCAGGCTCTGCCACTATCTACATCTTCCTGTTCTCTATCACCTTCGTGTTCCTTTTTCTGGCTGCATTGTATGAGAGCTGGTCTGTTCCTTTCTCTGTAATGCTTGCAGTACCCATAGGTGCATTCGGTGCTATCCTTACATTATTTTTCGTGCCAAGCCTTACTAATAATGTGTATGCCCAGATCGGCCTGATAACGTTGATCGGCCTTGCTGCAAAAAATGCCATCCTTATTGTTGAATTCGCCAAAGTCCGTGTCGATGCCGGCGAGGAGCTTATAGAATCAACACTCGAAGCAGTAAAGTTAAGGCTGCGCCCTATTGTAATGACCTCTCTTGCATTTATTTTAGGGGTATTGCCGCTTGTGCTTGCTACAGGGGCAGGGGCCGTTGCCCGGCGCACTATTGGGTTTACCGTATTGGGCGGTATGATATCGGCTTCCACACTGGCTATTTTTATAGTGCCCGTACTGTTTGTATTGATCACAAAGTTCTCTTATGGAAAAGAAAAACTGGCATACCTGCAGGAGCATAAAGAAAGCCTGAAAGAAAAAGCAATGAAAGTTGAGGCGCAGAATATTGACCCCGAACTCGAATTCGAAATTCAGAAATCACGTGATCTGCATAAGTCCGGAGACACTGATAAACATTAAGAAAAAGAAATAAAACTTTAGACTAACTACTAAAGACTTTCGACTAAAAAAAAATGATCGCAAACACATTTATAAAACGCCCGGTTACTGCAATCGTCATTTCAATTGTAATGATGATTGCCGGTGGGTTATGCCTGTTCAACCTTGCGGTCGATCAGTACCCCAATATATCGCCGCCCGGCGTTTCGGTTTCCGGTTCTTATACCGGCGCCGATGCCGAGACCGTTGAGCAAACTGTGGCCATACCCATAGAAGAGCAGGTAAACGGCACACCGGGTATGGAATACATGACCAGTACCAGCACCAACAGCGGTGGTATGAGTGTGAATGTAACTTTCAATATCGGTACCAATGTGCATATCGCCGCGCTTAATGTGCAGAACCGCGTGGGCATAGCTGCCCCGTTATTGCCATCCGTGGTTAGCAAACTGGGTATGACCGTGCGCGCCAAAAACCCAAGCATGCTGCTGATGGTAGCCATCTATTCTCCCGATTCAAGCCACGGACAAACTTTCCTCGATAATTACACCAATATATTTATCCAGGATGCGCTCTTGCGCGTACCTGGTGTGGGCGATATCACAGCACGTACCGATAACTTCAGTATGCGCATCTGGATGAACCCCCAGAAAATGGCCGCATACAGCCTTACGCCTGCCGATGTTACAGCCGCACTCAATGCACAGAATGTATATGTAGCTGCTGGTGCCGTAGGCGAGCCGCCCCAATACGAATCTCAATCCAGTGAAATCGGAATTCTTGTTAATGGCCCGCTCAATAAAGCATCTGAATTTGAAAAGGTGGTGGTAAAAACTTTACCTGCAACCGGTGAACTCGTTTACCTCAAAGATGTGGCCAGGGTAGAATTGGGTAAATTTTCCTTCTCCAGTAATTCATTTGTCGATGGCAAACGGGCTTCGTATCTTATGGTCTACCAAACTCCGGGTAGCAATGCGCTCGATGTGGCTAAAAATGTGTATGCCGAACTGGAGCGCCTTAAAAAAACATTCCCCGCCGGCATAGATTATAAGGTGCCTTTTGAGTCCATTACCATTATCAAGGTATCTATGCAGGAGGTAATAGGCACATTGCTAAAGGCGCTTGGCCTGGTAGCCCTGGTTGTTTTTCTTTTCCTGCAAAACTGGCGGTCTACAATAATCCCTGTATTGGCCATTCCTGTCTCTATCCTCAGCACTTTCTGCTTCTTCATCCCTATGGGTTTTACTATCAATACCCTCACCATGTTTGGCTTTGTGCTGGCTATAGGTATTGTGGTAGATGATGCCATCATTGTTGTGGAGGCCGTACAGCATTATATTGATACCGAAGGCATGTCGTCGCGGGAGGCTACCTATCGGGCAATGAAAGATATCTCTGCGCCCGTGGTGGCTATTGCCCTCATTCTTGCTGCCGTATTTGTGCCTGTAGGCTTTATACCTGGCATTGTGGGCCGGCTTTACCAG